>Ga0079226_10000031_pt1 | contig 85946 bp, 78 predicted proteins | sample Poulit2014_FD_76345 | JGI IMG/M metagenome (GOLD analysis project Ga0079226, IMG submission 76345) | Agricultural soil microbial communities from Georgia to study Nitrogen management - Poultry litter 2014 | ecosystem: Environmental > Terrestrial > Soil > Agricultural land | place: USA: Georgia...
CGCTTTGTTTATTCGGAAGTTCCATTATATAAACATTTTTGTCTTCTCCAAGATATTCGTACATTTTCTTTTTACCATCACAAGTAGTTTCTCCAATAATTAAATCTGAAAAATAGAAGAATGGACATTTATCTGTTATAGCAAAACCATAACTTGATTTAATTAATGGACATAAGTTTTTTGGAAGATATTTTTCAGCTTCTGGAATAGTTTCATCTGTCATTGAGCAAAGTGAAACAGATGTTGCTCCCATTGCTAATGCTAATTCTTGTGGAAAGAATGTACAGAATACTCCAATTACTGGAATATCTTTTTTCTTTACTTCCATCACTTTCATAAATGCATTTTGTCTTCCTTCTGCAAAATCATTAAATATTTCTGGTAAATCTTTTCTAATATCAATCATTTTATCCCTCTTTATAATATAATGTTATTTATTTATAATAGCTTTTAGCTAATTATAGTCGACCTTTTCTTTCAAATTTTTCTTTAGCTATCATTGCGCCGCCTATTGCTCCTGCAAATCGACCTTTTTCATCTGTGTGAATTGGCATATCAAGCTTTTGTGATAATTTTTTTACAAATATAGGATCTATAGATAATCCACCTGTTAGTATTATTTGTCCATTAAGACCTTGTCTATTAGCTAATTGAGCAACCCTTGATACAACAGAATCTACTACTCCTGCTGCTATATTTTCTCTAGGCTGTCCATTTCCTATATGACTTATTATCTCTGACTCAGCAAATACTGTACACATAGAACTTATTTCTAAAACTTCACCTATATTTGACATTTGAAACATTTCTTCTAAAGTTACCCCTAACCTATTAGCCATAACTTCTAGAAATTTACCTGTACCTGCTGAACACTTATCATTCATCCTAAAATCTTCAACAAATCCTCCAGATATATTTATTACTTTAGTATCTTGGCCACCTACGTCTATAACAGTACATGTATCCTCATTTGTAAATTCTAAGGCTCCACGTGCATGACAAGTTATTTCAGTTATCTCTTTATCTGCATACTCTACAGATATTCTTCCATAACCTGTTGATATTATAAGAGCGTTTCCATCATTGATATCGATTTTATAGTCTTTTAATAATTTTTCCTTAACTAGATTAGATGTGTCTTTACTATTCCATCCAGTAGGAACTTGAAATTCGATATTGTTGTCCCCTCTAACTGCTACTTTAGTAGCTGTAGATCCAATATCTATACCTATATATTTCAAAATATCACTTCCCCTTATATTAATGATACTATATCGTCTTTTTTTGTCAATCAAAAAAAGACGTTAATCTTTAAAATTAACATCTTTTTCTTTTAATATCTTTTATTTATACTTATTTTAGCTTCATTTTAGAAAAATTTTCAAATATAGCTTCAGCAGTTTTTTCTGCATCTGTTCTAATATAATTATATTTTACATCTACAAAAGGTCCAGTTATAACTTCATAACCTAATTTCTCTAAACTTTCTTTTTCTCCAGGTTTTAAATATACTGGTTCAGATTTTTGTTCGTAATAATATTTTAATCTTACTAATTCAGGTATCTCTTCTTCATTTACCAAAATTTTATCTATTATATTTCCTCCAGCATGTTTTGTTATAGCGTTTACATGATCTGTTACAGAGTAATTATCTGTTTCCCCTGCTTGAGTCATAACATTGGTAGCATAATATATCGGTGCTTTTGTATCTCGTAGCGCTTTAGCTACATTATCAACTAATATGTTTGGCATTATAGAAGTATATAAACTTCCAGGTCCTATAAGTATTAAATCGGCCTTCATTATTTCATCGACAGTTTCATTCATAGGTTTTGGTAATTCTGGCTTTATAAAAACTTCTTCTATTTTACCTCCTGATTTTCTAGTTAAAAATGTAATATTTGATTCTCCTTCAATTATTGAGCCATCTTCTAATCTAGCATAAAGTGTAACATTTTCAAGAGTCATAGGAAGCACTTTTCCCGTTAAAGCTAATACATTTGATGCTTCCTTTAATCCTAAATCAAATCCTCCATATAAATCAGCCATAGCAGATAAAAATAAGTTACCAAAGCTCTGCCCTTTTAAACAGCCTTCTTTGAACCTATATTGCAATATCTTCTCCATAGCAGGCTCTGTATTAGCTAATGATATAAGACACGCTCTTATATCGCCTGGAGGCAGCATACCTAAATCTCTTCTAAGTACACCGGAACCTCCACCATCATCTGCAACGGTTACTATGGTAGTAATATTATTAGTAATTTCTTTTATACCTCTAAGCATAATTGAATTACCAGTTCCTCCACCTATAGTTACTATTTTTATATTTTTATTACCAGTATTTTGAGTCTCTATTGTTGACATAAGTTATTTCACCTAACTCTCTAAGTCTTTTAGAAATTTCATTGGCTATTGCAACTGAACGATGTTGTCCTCCTGTACATCCTATACCTACAACTATATTAGTTTTTCCTTCTTTTTCATATCTAGGTATTAAAAACTCTAATAAGTCTATTATCTTATCTACAAATAATTTACTATCTTCAAATTTCATTACATAGTCATAGACTTCTTTATCATTACCGGATTTATTTTTAAGTTCTTTTATATAATAAGGATTAGGTAAAAATCTAACATCAAATACTAAATCCCCATCTAAAAGAATTCCATTTTTAAATCCAAAAGAAACTACTGATATATGAAGTTTTCTATCTTCTTCATTTTGACCATATAAAGCCATTACTCTACTTTTAAGTTCTCCTATAGTTAATCCTGTAGTATCTATAAAGTTATCTACCATTTCTCTGATATCTTTTAGTGCTTCTCTTTCTTTGGCTATACCTATAAGAGTATTTCCTGATTTACTAAGAGGATGAGGTCGTCTCAGTTCTTTATATCTTCTAACTAATATTTCATCTTTAGAGTCTAAATAAAGTAATGAAACATTTTCTCCAGAATCCTTTAAATCAATAACCGCTTTTATTAAATCATCGAAAAATTTTCCGCCACGTATATCTACAACTACAGCTAATTTTTCAATAGCTTTATGACTATCTCTACTTAATTCTGCAATTTTTATAATCAAAGCTGGTGGTAAATTATCTATTGCATAATATCCCATATCTTCAAAAATATCTAAGGTAGTTGATTTTCCTGCACCTGACATTCCTGTTATTATAACTATATCCACCTATAAACACATCCTTATCCAAAATCTACATTTACTACATCATCAATATCTAGATTTGCTTCTTTAATTCTATTTAAAGAGTCTTCCACTTTCCCAACTCTTGAAGCTCTATGAGCATCACTTCCAACAGTAAATTTACAACCAGTTTTTTTTGCGATATTTAATTCTTCAACAGATAAATGGCCATGGCTAGAATTTATTTCTAAATATGTTCCCTTTTTAGCACAAGCTTTCGCTAATTTTTCTATATCCATTTCTATTTTATCCGATGGATGAGTTATCATAAATATAGGATATTTTTCTACAATTTTTATCATAGCATCTGTATTTTTAGAAATTATGTTTTTTCTAATCTTAGATGAAAATTTAGCTAAAAAATTCATAATAAAATAATTCCAAAAACTTTTTATATTTTTAAACTTTACACCATTATGATATCCTACATTAATTATATCAAAAACTTCTATTTCTACAGGCTTTAAGTCGATTTCACCATTATAATCAACTACATTTGCCTCCACACCCATTTTTACTTTTATTTTTCCTTTATATTTTTCATTTAATTCATCGATAGTTTTTCTAATTTCTTTTAATTTATTTCTCTCTATACCATAAAATAAATGACCTGGGCCATGGTCTGTTATAAATATTTCTTTTAAACCCATGTTTATAGCTTCTTCTACATTTTCTTCTATGGTACTCTTTCCATGATTATTTCTACTATACAAAGTATGAGTATGGTAGTCGGCTAGAAGACGTAGTTTTTTACTCTTCACCTATAATTTTCACCTCTGTTTCTAATTTCACCCCATAATTTTTATATACAACTTCTTGTACATGCTCTATTAATGTGTGAACTTCTTCAAAATTCGCATTTCCTCTATTTATTACAAATCCACAATGTTTTTCACTTACTTGAGCATCTTTATATCTATAGCCTCTAAGACCTGAATCGTCGATTAATTTACCAGCAAAATATCCGGTAGGTCTTTTAAATGTTGAGCCTGCTGAAGCATATTCTAAGGGCTGTTTACTAGTTCTTTTATAGGTAACATCTTTAAATAAGCTTTCTATTTCTTCTTTATCACCTTTTTTTAATTTAAATAATGTCTCTAATACTACAAGAGAATCATCTTGAACTTTTGAATTTCTATATCTAAAATTCATTTCTTCATTATTAAAAATTCTAATATTTAAATCTTTGTCTATAGCTTTAACAAATAAAACTACATCTTTAATTTCAGTACCATAAGCTCCAGCATTCATAGTAACGGCCCCACCTATATCGCCTGGAATTCCAGAAAGAGCCTCCATACCTGTTAATCCTTTTTTCATTGCCGTTTTAGATACTGTCGATAAAAGAGCACCTGCTTGTGCTTTTACATGTAAGCCATCGACTTCAACATTAGAAAAATTATCATGAAGTTTTATAACAACTTTTCTAAGCCCCTTATCTCTAACTAATAAATTACTACCATTTCCTATAATCATATAATCTAAATTATTATCTTTAATGATTTTCAAAGCTGCAATTATTTCCTCTTCCGTTGAAGGCAATATCATAACATCACATGGTCCGCCTATTCTAAAAGTAGTATGATTTTTCATAGGCTCCATATATAAAACTTCACCTATTTTTGCTTCTTTGAAAATATTTTTATATTCATCTATACTTAACATAAATTTCTCCTATTTCTTATTATCAAAATATTCTACTGCATCTTTTACTTGGTAAAAAGAACCTAATATAACAATAATTTCCTCGTTATAATTTTCTAATACAAAGTCTAAGGCTATATCCATTTTTTGTGCATTATATGACTCATCACTTAAAAACCCAATAAAATCTTTAAGCTCTTGACTGTTTAAAGCACGAGTACTATTAGGTTCTACTGCTATAAAAGCTTTAGCTATTGGCGCTAATGACTCTATAGCAGACATATAATCTTTATCCTTTAAAAACCCAGTTATAAAGACAAATTTTTTCATTGGAAACATTTCTTTTAAAGTTTTATTTAAAGCTTTTACACCTTGAATATTATGAGCTCCATCTATTATAACTAAAGGGTCATTATTTAAAACTTGAAATCTTCCTACTATTTTTGCTTTTTTAATCCCATTGTATATCGATTCTTCAGAAACCAAAACTCCAAGTTTTTTTAACTCTTCAATGGCATTAATAGCCATTACTGCATTTTTAGTTTGATGCTCTCCCAATAAACTTATCTCTAGATTTTTATAATTTTCATAATCAAATACTGTATGTTTTATATTCATTTCCTTTATAATTATGCTATCAAATTTCACTATATTAATTTTTGAGTTTAATTTATCAGCTTCTTCTTTTATCATATTTATAACTTTTTCATCTTGATTATATAAAATTAAAGGTGTATTTTCTCTAATTATCCCTGCTTTTTCATAAGCTATTTTTTCCAAGGTATTCCCTAAATATTCAGTATGATCTTTACCTATATTTGTAATTATAGATAATAAAGTTTTACCTACACCATTTGTTGCATCTAATCTTCCACCCATGCCAACTTCTAATATTACATAATCGCAGTTATTTTTCGCAAAGTAAATTATAGCTACAACTGTTAACACTTCAAATTCTGTTATAGGTATATTTGATTTTTCAGTAATATCCATTACCTCTAAAACTATTTCTTCAAAATCTTCTTCTTTTATTTCAATATTATTTATTTTTATTCTTTCATAAAATGTAATTACAGAAGGTGAAGTATATAAACCTACTTTATAACCTTCCTCCATTAATATATTTTCTATAAATGTAGATGTTGAACCTTTTCCATTAGTTCCTGCTACATGTATTATATTTAATTTTTCATCTGGATTATTAAATTGCTTTAATGTATTTTGAACATTTTCTAAGTTTAATACATAACCTCTATTTTTACATATTTCTAGAAAATTTATTACTTTAGAATTTTTCAATATATTCCTCCTAAAATTTTAATGCTACTAATTTATTATACCCTATTTAAAACTTATTTATATTAAAATTCCAACTTAGCAAAACTAAGTTGGAATTAATTTAAATCATATTTTTTGGATTTATAATTTTATCAAATTCTTCTTCTGTTAAAATATTTTCTCTAAGAACAACATCTTTTAAACTAGTATTTTCTTCAAAAGCTTTTTTTGCTATATAAGCCGATTTTTCATATCCTAATATTGGTGAAAGAGCAGTTACTAACATTAATGAATTATTTAATAAAAAATTCATTCTATCTAAATTTATTTTTATGCCCTCTAGACATCTTTTTGTGAAAGAATTAATGGCATCAGATAATAAATTCACTGACTGCATAAAATTATATATAATAATTGGCATATATACATTTAATTCAAAATTACCTTGAGAAGAAGCAATACCAATAGATGTATCATTTCCCATTACTTGTACAGCCACCATTGTCAGTGCTTCAACTTGTGTAGGATTAATTTTTCCAGGCATAATTGAACTGCCCGGCTCATTTGCAGGAATACTTATTTCTCCTATTCCACATCTTGGTCCACTGGCTAACCATCTTATATCATTTCCAAGCTTCATCAAATTTCCAGCTAAAGCTTTTAATGCTCCATGAGAAAACACAAAACTATCTTTACTAGTTAAACTATAGAATTTATTTTCTTCAGATATAAAATCTAGACCTGTCAAATCATTTAATATCTCTGTAACAACCTTGCCATAGCCCTCAGGTGCATTAATACCTGTTCCAACTGCTGTTCCCCCTATAGGAATATATCTTAATTTATCACAAGTAATTTCAATTTGATTAATAGAAGACTCAATCATACCTCTCCAACCCATAATCTCTTGACTAAATTTTATAGGTGTAGCATCTTGTAAGTGGGTTCTTCCAATTTTTACTATACCTTCATTTTCTTTTTCTAATTTAATCAATACTTCTTTCATATAATTTAAAGATGGCAATAAAACTTCCTTTATTTCTTTATATGCTGCTATATGCATTGAAGATGGAAATACATCATTTGAGCTCTGTGACATATTGACATGGTCATTAGGATGTAAAATTTCTTCTTTATATATTTCATTTCCTATATGGCTAATTACCTCATTCATATTCATATTGCTTTGAGTACCACTACCAGTTTGCCATACGGATAAAGGAAATTCTTCAGAATATTGTCCACTTATAATTTTTTGAGCACTTTCTTTTATTAATTCACATCTAGTATTATCTAATTTACCATATCTATTATTTGCTATTGCAGTTGCTTGTTTTAAAACAGCCATAGCTCTTATCAAACTTTTTGGCATTTTTTCTTCGCCTATTGGAAAATTTTCATAACTTCTTTCTGTTTGAGCTCCCCAGTATCTATCACTGGGTACTTTTATTTCTCCAATAGTATCTTTTTCAATTCTATAATCCATATCCTACCTTCTCTCCTAGTAAATATTTAATCTATAATAACTTAATTGTAGCATATACATTAAAATATTAAATTATAAATTTAACAATAAAAAAAGCCACCATATCGGTGGCTTTTTATTATCTAAATACTACTTGTCCGTTCTCAAATTTATCTATTATAGCAAGAGATTCTAATTGATAGCCTTCTCCTCTAATTTTTTCTCCTCCTGGTTGGAATCCTTTTTCAATAACAATTCCTATACCTTGAACTTCTGCTTCAGCTTGATTACATAAATCTATCAAGCCTTCTAAGGCTTTACCATTAGCTAAAAAATCGTCTATAATAAGTACTCTTTCACCTTTTTTAAGGAATTCTTTTGATATCATGATATCATAAGTTTTTCCTTTAGTATAACTGTATACTTGAGACTTATAACAATCGTCGCCTAATGTTTTTGATACTGTTTTTTTAGCGAACAATACAGGAACATCATATTTAACACCACATGCAAATGCTACTCCTATACCTGAAACTTCTAAAGTTAAAACTTTATCAATTTTTTTATCCCCAAATCTTTTTTTAAATTCATCTGCCATTGACATGAATAATTTTGGATCTATCATGTGGTTAACAAAACTATCAACCTTTAATATATCCCCCGATAAAACTTTACCTTCTTCTAGAATCTTTTGCTGCAACTCCTTCAACTTAAATATGCCCCTTTCTAATTTTAAACTTTATTATGATTATATATTTTATATATGTAATCAGTTATTATTAAGTAAATACTATTATATCATTTTTACATAACTTTTTGTATTTTTTCAATAATAGCTTTATCTAATTCTTTTATTTTAAAATCTGAACTCTCTTTATCTTTTCCCTTAGCATAGATATATAACTTTAATTTAGGTTCTGTACCTGATGGTCTCAATGCAAACCATGAATTATCGCTATACTCAAATATTAAAACATTTGATTTAGGTATTCCAGTTTCATCATATAAATAATCTATTTTATTTTCTAATTTTAAATCTCCTACTTTTTCTAAAGAAGAATTTCTAAAATCTTCCATAATTCTATTTATACGATTTTGTCCTTCTATACCATCTAAAACGATAGCTCTTGATTTATCGTTATAATAACCAAATTCATCATAAAGTTCTGCTAAAACATCTAACAAAGTTTTGCCTTGATTTTTATAATATCCCACCATTTCTGTAACCATCATCGCAGTTGAAATCCCATCTTTATCTCTTACAAAAGTTCCATAACTATATCCTATACTTTCTTCAAATCCAAATATCCAATTTTTTTCTTTTGTATTTTCATACTCAGAAACTTTACTACATATATTTTTAAAACCTGTAAGAGCAAGTTCAGTTTTAACACCATATTTTTTTGCTATGGCATCTACCATATTACCTGTAACTATAGATCTAGTTATTATACTATTTTCTGGTAAATCACCTTTATCATATCGCTGACTTAAAATATAATTTACCAAAAGTATTCCCAATTTATTTCCGTTTATAAATTTATATTCAAAATTTTCATCTAAAACTTCTATTGCTAATCTATCAGCATCTGGATCTGTTGCTATTAAAATATCTGAATAATATTTTTCTCCAAGTTTTTCTAAATATTTAAAAGCTTGAGGATCTTCTGGATTAGGATATCCTACTGTACTAAATTCAGGATCTGGTTTTTCCTGTTCTTCAACAAAATGCACATTAGTAAATCCTCTTCTTTTTAAAATCTCTTTTACATAATAATTTCCAGTTCCATTTAAAGGTGAATATGCTATATTTATTAATTTATCTATATTATTATCATTAATTGAAAGAGATAATATATCCTTAAAATAAGCTTCATCTAATTCGTTTCCTATATACTCTACATAACCTTGTACTAAAGCATCTCCTATTGGCATAATGTCAATATTTTTAAAACTACCAATTTCTTCAATATTAGTTATTATTTCTTCAGCTACATCATCTAATATTTGAGAGCCTTCATTCCAGTAAACTTTATATCCATTGTATTCCTTTGGATTATGACTTGCAGTAACCATTATGCCCGATTGAGTATTATAGTATCTTATACCATATGCTAATACTGGTGTAGGTCTTATATCATCTGATAAATAAACTTTTATTTTATTCGCTGCTAAAACTCCTGCTGCTATTTCAGCAAATTCCTTAGAAAAATATCTAACATCATAAGATATTATTACACCTTTCTCCATAGCTTCTTGACCAGCACTTTTAATAGTTGAAGCCAAGCCTTGACTAGCTAAAGCAACTGTATATTTATTCATTCTGTTTGTGCCAGCACCAATTTTACCTCGTAATCCTGCCGTCCCAAATTCTAAATTTTTATAAAATCTATCCCTGACTTCATCATAATCTCCCTTGATAGATAAAAGTTCTTCACGGGTTTCTTTATCAAAGAAATCATCATTAAGCCAACTTTCATATAATTCTTGATATTCCATATTCCCTCCAAAAACTATTGATAATATATTAATCCTTTATATAAAGATGGAGTATAAAACCAATCTTTAAAATTATATTCTTCTACTCTTCCTCTATTTGAAACTTTAATATAAATTTCGCCATTTTCATATTTCTTTATACCTGTTATAGATACCCAATGATTAGCTAAAGATTTAATTTTACTATTCCATGTAAGCATTAAGACAGGTGAGCCATAAATCAACCCACTTTTTATATACTGATAAGAGTTTTCTACAGTCCATTTCCAAATGTTTTTCATAGGGAGAAGTCTTATACCTTTCGTCTTTGAAAACTTTTTGATACCTCTGTTCATTTGCCATATTGTAAATACTCCTAGTGGAGTTGCCTTAATATATTGTTGCAGTTCAAAGGCTAAATTTAAATAACTTTTTATAGATTTATTATAATCTGTAAAAAGTTTATATTTATCTTTTGTATTTGCCATATAAGATATAGTATTTGTTGCAGCTATTATTCCACAACCTTTATCTCTTAGATATTTAGAATCTCCAAATTCCAAAAACCATTCTTGACTGCCACCATAATTACCTTCAATATTCATAATATCGTCAAAGTTATCAAGATTTATTTCTTCTATAATATTTTTCTCCTTCACAATTAGACCTCACTTAAAGATTAGAGTCTAAACTAATAAAAACAAAATTTAAATTTATTTTTATTAGTTTCTTGTATATCTATATATAGTATAACACATGAATAAAGAACTTTATAAAAATTATATTTATAATTTCTAACAAAAACTATTGACAAATATTTTTACTCAATGTACAATGTAACATAAATCAATAATTCTTTGAACTAGAAAACTGGTATCAAGATTTTACAGAGAGTTGCATAAGGTGAAAGGCAATAAATTAGAGATACTAAGTTTGAGGACTAGGGAGATTATATTACGAGCATAGCAAGTAGTATACGTTTAATCATACGTTAATGAAAAGTGAGCTTAATTGCTAAACTGAGTGGTACCGCGGATATTTTCGTCTCTTTTTATACATATATGTATAAAAAGGGACTTTTTTTATTATCTTTAGCAATTATCTCTATTATGTAAAGTATATAATCAGAATAATTAAAATTACAAAAATTATGAGGGGGAAATTAAAATGAAAAAGAAATTATTAGCAATGGTTGCTGTAGTACTTACATTATCAATGTCACTTACAGCATGTGGACAAACTACAACAGATGAAAAAACTCAAACAGAAGCAGGCGTTAAAGAAGGTAAAATAGATCCAAATTATAGAGATGAATATAAAGTAGAAAAAGTTGATTTAAAAGCTGAAGATTTTAGCGAATCAAGTACTATGTATAAAATACTTAAAGAAGGTAAAATCAATATCGGAACTAACGCAGCATTCCCACCATATGAATTTATTGCAAAAATCAATGGTGAAACTAAAATAGTTGGTATAGATGCTGACCTAGCATATTTATTAGGAAAAAAATTAGGTATAGAAGTAGAAATTCAAGATGTTGACTTTGATGCTCTAATTACAGGTTTAAGTCTAGGAACACATGATTTACTTTTAGCTGGTATGAATAAAGACCCAGAACGTGAAAAATCAATTAGCTTCTCTGACGATTACTATCAAGCAAATATGGTTGTATTAATGAGAGCTGAAGACTTAGATAAATACGATTCTCTAGACGATTTTGGTGAAGACTTTACTTTTGGTAATCAATTAGGAACAATTCACGAAAAACTTACAAAAGAAAAATTCCCAAAAGCTCAAAATAAAACTATCCCAAGTTATTCAGATCTTATTGTAGATTTAAAAGCTGGTAATATAGATGGTATGTTACTTGAAGATGTAGTAGCAAAATCTTATGCATCAGAAGATCCTAAACTAGTTGTTAACGAATCTGTATCATTCACATCAGAAGAAGGTATGGCTATGGGATTAACAAAAGATGATACTGAATTCCAAAAATTCCTTAATGACTTCATTAAAGAATTACAAGATAACGGAACAATGGAAAAAATAGTTTTAAATAATTTAAAACTTGCTGAAAATGAAGAAGAAAAAGCTGAGTAATTACTAAAAAGGAGTTTATAATAAAATGGCGAAAAGTTTAGAGAGATTGCTTGAAAGTGCTCCCTTATTTCTCGAAGGTTTGAAAAACACTGTAACCCTATCTCTATTAGGAGTACTTTTAGGTATAGTTTTAGGAACAGTTATAACACTTTTTAGACTTTCAAAAAATAAAGGCCTTAGAGCTTTTGCAAAAGCATATGTAGAACTTATAAGATGTACACCTCTTATGATTCAAGTATTTATTGTATACTTTGGATTTACAGCAGGTTTTCATGTAAAAATTTCACCTTATAATGCAGGTCTTATTGCACTTACTATAAATAGTGCAGCTTACGTATCTGAAATAATGCGTTCAGGTATCGAATCTATTGATAAAGGTCAGTTTGAAGCATCTCGTTCACTAGGTATGAACTATGCAAAAACTATGCGATATATAATATTGCCTCAAGCAATAAAAAACATACTACCTGCACTATGTAATGAATTTGTTGCAGTAATAAAAGAAACTTCTACACTTACAGTAATAGGAGTTCACGAAACTATGTTTAATACAAATAGGGTTAAAGCTTCAACATATATGCCAATAGCACCTCTTATAGTTGCTTTCTTTATATACTTTGTATTAACATTTACATTATCTAGAGCAGTAGCTGCTCTTGAAAGGAGAATGAAAGTTAGTGATTAAAGTTGAAAATTTACACAAATCTTTCGGAGATAATGATGTATTAAACGGAATAAATTTAAATATAAACAAAGGTGAAGTTGTCGTAGTTATAGGTCCTTCTGGTTCAGGAAAATCAACATTTCTAAGATGTCTAACAAGACTTGAAGAACCTACTGAAGGAAAAATATATTTAGACAATGATGAAATCACCAAAAAAAATGCAAATATAGATGAAATCAGACAAAGAGTAGGCATGGTTTTTCAACACTTTAACTTATTTCCACACTTAACTGTAGGAGAAAATATTACTATTGCACCTATAAAAGTACAAGGAAAAACAGAAGAAGAAGCAAAAAAAACAGCTCTAGCGCTTTTAGAAAAAATGGGACTTACTGAAAAATATGATGAATATCCTAATAGCCTATCTGGTGGTCAAAAACAAAGGATAGCAATAGCTCGTGCTTTAGCAATGAACCCAGAAGTTATGTTATTTGACGAAGCTACTTCAGCTCTAGATCCAGAAATGGTTGGAGATGTTTTAGATGTTATGAAAGAATTAGCACATGAAGGCATGACTATGGTAGTAGTTACCCATGAAATGAATTTTGCAAAAGAAGTTGGAGATAGAATTATATTTATGGATGGTGGTATTGTATTAGAAGATGATACACCTGAAGAAGTATTTAATAATCCTAAAAATCCTAGAACTAAAGATTTCTTAGAAAGAGTACTTGAAATATAATAAAAAAAGAAGAGGTTAACCTCTTCTTTTTATTTTCCCAATTTTAAATTTAAATCCATTAAATCGCTTTTTAAATCATTTAATATACTCACGATTTCTCTATATCTTTTTTTGTTTATTTCTTTTTTATCCATATTCTTATAGTAATCATTTATCTTATCTATATCTTTTGATATATCATTTAAATCTATATCTATATTTTCTGTCATTTCTTCACTTGTCAGTTCATCTATATACTTACTCTCTAAAACATCTAGAGTATAACTTTCTCCAAACTTTGGAATTAAACAATCAATATTATATTTATCTTTTATATCATCACATAGTGGATTCATTTGTTCTTTCTCACCATGCACTATAAATATATTTTTCGGTTTATCTTTAAAATTATCTAAAAATTCTAATAATATATTTTTATCTGCATGACCTGAAAAACCATCTATTATTTTAATATCAGCTTTTACTGCTATATCTTCCCCTAGTAATTTTACAGATTTTGCTCCATCTAATAAAATTCTTCCTAAAGTATTTTGAGCTTGATATCCTACGAATACTACCGCATTTTTTGGATTCCATAAATTATGTTTTAAATGATGTCGAACTCTACCTGCTGTAGCCATACCTGAAGAAGATATTATAACCCTAGGAAATTCTACTTTGTTTAAAGCCATAGACTCTTCTGTCGTTTGAACATATCTCAAATTATCAAACTGAAATATATTATCTCCCTCTTTTATTAAATTTTTCGCTTCATCATTAAAATAATAAGAATTTTTTGTAAATGCCTTTGTAGCTTCTATTGCCATAGGACTATCTATATATATTGGCACTCTATAATGATATTCTAAATTTTCTGTATATTCATAATATTTATTAAATTGATATATAAGTTCCTGTGTTCTACCTACAGCAAAAGATGGAATTATAACAGTTCCTCCATTTAAAGTAATTTTTTTTATATATTTTATTAATTCTTCAAAACTATTTGAAATATCTTTATGAATTGTATTTCCATATGTAGATTCCATAATTAGATAATCAGCACTTTCAACAAAAGATGGGTTTTGTAATATAGGTCGATTTGGAACTCCTAAATCTCCAGTAAAAACTATTTTAGCAGTCTTACCATTTTCTTTTACCCAAATCTCTACTATTGAAGACCCTAATATGTGACCTGCATCTTTAAATCTTATAGATACAAAATCGTTAATTTCAATAATTTCATCATAATAATATGTTTCAAAAAAATTCAAAGAATAAACTGCATCCTCTAGAGTATATAATGGACTAATCGGTTTTTTTCCTGATCTTTTTCTTCGTTTATTTTCCCATTCAGCATCTGCTTCCTGTATACTAGCAGAATCTCTTAACATAATATCACATAAATCATATGTAGGTTTTGTACAGTAAACTTTTCCTTTAAATCCTTGTTTATATAATAAAGGAATTCTACCGCTGTGGTCTATGTGAGCATGTGATAAAATTAAACAATCTATCTCTTCAGGATTATACGGAAAAGATTCTAAATTTAGTAATTCTTCTTTCTCTCCTCCTTGAAACATCCCACAATCAAGTAATATTTTCATATTATCTGTACTTATTAAATAATTTGAACCAGTTACCATTTCTGCAGCACCAAAAAACTGTATATTCATATTATCCTCCTTGCGATTAATCGTCTATTTCAACATGAATTTTATCATTTTCTTCAGAAGCTTCTCTAATAGTCTGTAGAAACATAACACCATAGTTTCCCAAAGAATCTATTAATTTGTCAGCATTTTTAATAATAATTTTTATTTCTTCTGATGTACTTGTAAGTTCATCCCATAAAGAATCTAAATTCATGCCATAATAATCTGAAAAATCTAATTGATATTTTAATTTATTATGGATTCTTTCTATAGAATTTATATTATCCCCATTTATAACGGCTATTTTCATTTATTCCACCTCTATTAAGTCAAATGTTTTATAATGGTCTTTTGTATAATAATATAACCCGTCATTTGAGTATATTAGCCTTTCTGGACCTCTATGGCCTCCATTATAATTAATATCTGCTTCATAGTATTTTCTATTTTTTTCCTCTGGTAGTTTTTTCTCTCTATTATAAAATCTATCTCCTCCTATTACATAACCATCAAGAACTTCCCAAAGATTTCCTTCTTTATTGTTCCAGCCTTTGTTTATCGCTTCTTTTTTAGTTATATAATTGGGCGGTAGCTTATCAAATTTATCAATATATTTTACTACATCTTCCAGAGCATAATAATTTTTATCTTTAGTAATACTTACTGTTTGATTTATATTATTATCAATATTTTTATCTACTAAAGTATTACACCCTGTTAATACTAATAAAGTTGTCAATAATATCAATAAAAAACTTTTTATTCTTTTCAACAAATCACCTCTTTTAAACATATTATTATATTATCAAATTAATATGTTTATATATTGTAGATATATTAATTATAATATATTAATACATCTTTATTTTATTATACCCTTTTTTCTTAAAATAAAAAAACGGCAAGTAAAACCTGCCGTCTTGTTTATTTTTCTTCTTTTTTTTCTTTCAAATTCTTGCTAATAAGAGCATCTAATACTAGATTATATCCACCTGCACCATAGTGCAATGATCTATTTACTCTACTTATAGTTGCAGTTGACGCTCCTGTTTCTTTTTCTATTTCATTATATGTTTTTCTTATTTTCAAAAGTTTAGCTACTTCTAATCTTTGTGAAATAGAATGTAATTCTCTTACTGTACAAACATCTTCAAAAAGCTTATAGCAATCATCTTTGTTTTCCAACATGAGTATTGCTTCAAATAGCTCATCTAATTGTTTACTTCTGAATTTCGAATCATTTGTCATATAGTATATCTCCTTCTGTTTACTAAAATAACCCTATAATTTCACCATTATCTAAAATGTCAATATTATTTGCTGCTGGGACTTTTGGAAGACCTGGCATAGTCATTATATTGCCTGTAATTATAACTATAAATCCAGCTCCTGCAGAAACTCTTAAATCTTTAATATTTATATCAAAATCTACTGGTGCTGCTATTAAAGATGGATCGTCTGAAAATGAATATTGAGTTTTTGCCATGCAAATAGGCATTTTATCTAAATTCAGTCTTTCCAATTCTAATATTTTCTTTTCGGCTTTTTTACTATATACCGCTTTATTGCCACCATAGATTTCTTTAACTAATATATCTATTTTTTCTTTGATACTTAAATTTTCATCATATAACGGAGTAAAGTTACTTGTATTTTTATCAATAGTTGAAATAACTTCTTTAGCTAAGTCTATGCCTCCTAGACTGCCTTTAGCCCATACATCGCACATAACTACTTTAGTATCTAAATTTGCTACTAATTTTTCTAAAAGCTCTATTTCCTTATCTGTGTCTGATGTAAATCTGTTAATAGCGACAACTACTGGTAATTTAAATTTTTTCACATTTAAAATATGTCTTTTTAAATTTTCAAATCCTTTTTCTAAAGCTTCTAAGTTTTCTTCATTTAATTTTTCTTTAGGACAACTTCCATGATGTTTTAACGCTCTAATTGTAGCAACAACTACTACACAATCAGGCTTTAATTCACCTTTTCTACACTTTATATTAAAGAATTTTTCAGCGCCTAAATCTGCACCAAAACCAGCTTCTGTAACTGTGTATTCTGAAAGGCTCATAGCTGTTTTAGTAGCCATAATAGAATTACAGCCATGTGCTATATTAGCAAAAGGTCCACCATGTATAATTGCAGGTGTATTTTCTAAGGTTTGAACTAAATTAGGATAAATTGCATCCTTCATTAATAAAGTTACTGCGCCTTCTGCCTTTATATCTCTTACATATATTGGGTTTTTATCATAGTCATAAGCTATAAGTATATTAGCGACCCTATCTTTAAAATCTTTTAAACTATTACTCAAACATAAAATAGCCATTATTTCAGATGCTACTGTAATATCAAAGCCATCTTCTCTAGGAACTCCATTAGTTTTTCCACCTAAACCTATAACTATATTTCTTAAAGCTCTATCATTCATATCTAGAACTCTTTTCCATACTATATTTCTAGTATCTATGCCTAATTTATTTCCATGATGAATGTGATTGTCCAACATAGCTGAAATTAAATTATGAGCAGAAGTTATAGCGTGAAAATCTCCTGTAAAATGCATATTGATATCTTCCATAGGCACAACTTGAGAATAACCTCCTCCTGCTGCACCACCTTTTATACCAAAGCTCGGACCTAATGAAGGTTCTCTTAAAGCTGCTATAGATTTTTTACCTAATTTATTTAAAGCCATTGAAAGGCCTATAGTAACTGTTGTCTTTCCTTCTCCTGCTGGTGTAGGATTTATCGATGTAACTAAAATTAATTTACTGTTTTCTTTATTTTGTGAAATATTGTCTAATTTTAATTTAGCTTTATATTTTCCATATAAATCTAAGTCGTCTTCTGTTAGATTAAGTTCTTTGGCAATATCTATTAGCTTTTTCATCTCTGCTTCTTGAGCAATTTGTACATCTGTCTTCATCTAAATCCTACTCCTTATGCTACTTTATTATATTAATATGATAACAACTTTTGTAAAGTAAAGCAAGTATGCTTTATTACGATTTATATAACTAAGATTTTTATAAACTTGTAATTATATAACTTTACCTTGATAAAATATACAAATAACTATTTTTCATAGTTATTTATATATTCATCTTCTATTTTATTATAATTTTCTAATATTAAATTAATAATTTTATTATTTGTTGAATTTATATTATATGAATCTATTGTACTTATATGTATAACTCCTACACCAGTACCCGTCATAATAACACCATCTATGTCTTTTAAATCTCTTATATTTAAAGTTTTGTTGACAAGTTTATAGCCTAATTTCTCTATAACTTTTAAAACATATTCTCTAGTAATACCTAATAATACTTTATCTCCTTGAGTAGTTATTATTTCATCTCCAATTACATAAAATATATTTGACCTACTACCTTCCGTTATAAAGCCGTCATCATCTACTAGTAAAGCTTCATAAGCTTCTTTTTCTTTTAAAAAATTACCTACTTTTTCTTTATACCAATTTCTTTGAATCTTTATATTAGGATCTTCTCTTTGTAAGTTTATAGTTACTGTTCTAATACCTTCTTTATAAAGTTTTTCATCTGGAAATACTGTATCTATAAAAAATATCAATAATTTAAAAGTGCCATCTTTAGTTTCGCTAAATATAAGTTTTAAATTTCTATCTCCTTTAGGATTTTTATCTATTAGAAAATCTACTCTATTTTTTATGTTTTCTAAAGTCAAATCACATTTATATCCTAAAGCGTCTATACTTTTAAAAAATCTTTCTAAGTGATCTTCAAGAAACATAGGAACATTTTTTTGAACTTTTATTACTTCGTAAACACCTTTTCCTACTAAATCATCAAAAATTTCAATTTCTTCTATCGGCGTTACTTCTTCATCTATTAAATAAAATTCATTTGATAATCTTTCCATTATTATACCCCCACCTATAAAATCGGTGAAAATAATTTAGATACCGATTCTTTAATTTTAGTCATTCTTGTTCTATTATTATATTCTTCTAAAGTATATTTATTAGATACTTCAATATCTTTATAAAATTGATCTTTTAGTTCTTTATTTTTGTCAAAATCATATATAACAGCATTTACTTCAAAGTTTAAATAAAATGATCTATTATCTATATTTGCAGAGCCTACAGTTGATATGTAATCATCTACTATAACTACTTTTGAATGTAAAAATCCATTATTATAATGATAAATATTTGCTCCAAGTTTTAATAGTTCTCCAATATACGATAAATTAGCCCAATATACTAATGGATGATCTCCAAAGCTTGGTACCATTAAATTTACTTCAACTCCAGATAAAATAGCTGTCTTTATAGCTTCCATAACAGAATCATCTGGTATAAAATATGGTGTTTGAATAAAAATTTCTTTTTTAGCGTCATTTATCATTTTAAATATAACATTTTTTATATTAGGATTTGTTGTATCCGGACCACTTGTAAGTACTTGCACCCCTGATTTTCCATTAGTATTTATAGGTATTTTAAAGCTCTTTAGTTCTCCAATTGGCTCTTTAGATGCATAATGCCAATCCTTCATAAATCTTAATTTTAAACCAAGTACAGAAGTTCCAACCATTCTAAGATGGGTATCTCGCCATGGACCAAATTTTTTATCTTTGCCTAAATATTCATCACCTATGTTAAATCCACCAACATAGCCTATTTTATTATCAATAACAACTATCTTTCTATGATTTCTATAATTAATTCTTATATTAAAAAAAGGGATTATAGATTTAAAAAACACTGCAACTTTTCCACCTTTTTCTTTAAAGGTTTTAAAGTGTTTTTTTCTTAAATATCTCCCACCCAAACAATCATATAAAATTCTATCTTCTACACCTTCATCTAATTTCTTTTCAAGTTCATGTATTATTTTTAATCCTATATTGTCTGGTTTTAAAATATAATATTGAAAATCAATTCTTTTTTTAGCATTTCTAATATCTTTAATTAAATCATCAAACTTTTCTTCACCAGAATTATATATTTTAATATCATTATCTTCTGTATAAAAAGACTCATCAAGTGCTAAATTCATCTGTATAAGATCATTATATCTCTTACTTTCTACATTTGAATAATGATATCTTCCACTATTAATATAATCCCATTGAATAAAAGATATACCTTTAATAAATTGATCTTGCTCCTCTTTTAATTCGAACATCTTTCTTGCTCTCATATCTTGTCCAAAAAGCAAATAAAATATAAATCCTATTCCTGGTAAAAAAGTAAGAACCATAACCCACATCAAAGTGGATTTAGGGTTCTTCCTACCAAAAAATATTATAAGAATAGCAAGAAATATATTTATCCATATTAAACTACTAGAAATTTTTAAATATAGCAGCATTTATGACCTCACTTAAACTTATTCATTTTTATTTAATTAAGTTTTAACACTTATTTTTTTGATTTGTATCTTTTGTTTTTATCTAATATTTTTTTACGAATTCTCAAGTGATGAGGTGTAACTTCTATTAGCTCATCTGATTCAATAAATTCTAATAATTCTTCTAAAGACATTGCTTTAGGAGGTGATAATTTAACAGCGTCATCAGATGATGATGAACGTATATTTGTCTGTGCTTTTTTCTTACAAACATTTACGTCTATATCTAATCCCTTTGGATTTAAACCTACAACTTGTCCTTCGTAAACATCTTCTCCAGGACTTACAAATAATATACCTCTAGATTGTGCTGCATTAAGACCGTAAGCACTAGCTGCACCTGTTTCAAAACTTACTAATGAACCTACACTTCTAGTTGGTATATCGCCTCTATATAAATCATATTCCTTGAATTCAGTGTTTATTATACCATTACCTTTTGTATCAGTTAAAAACTCTTGTCTATAACCTATAAGACCTCTTGCTGGTATTTCAAATTCAAGTCTTGTAAAACCACCATTAGAAGGTGTCATATTTTTTAATTCACCTTTTCTTCTGCCAAGTTTTTCAATAACACTACCAACAAAAGCTTCTTCAACATCTATTGTTGCAATTTCAATAGGTTCCATTTTCTTTCCATCGTCGTTCTTTTTAAATAGAACTTCTGGTTTTGATACTTGGAACTCATATCCTTCACGTCTCATATTTTCAATTAATACTGATAAGTGAAGTTCTCCCCTACCACTAATTTTAAATGAATCAGTAGTGTCTCCATCTTCTACTCTTAAACTTACATCAGTTTCTAACTCTTTGTAAAGTCTATCTCTTATTTGTCTACTTGTAACATATTTACCGTCCATACCAGCCATAGGACTGTTATTAACTAAAAATGTCATTGATAGAGTAGGTTCAGATATTTTTACAAAAGGAAGAGCCTCTATATCGTCTGGAGAGCAAAGTGTATCTCCAATATTTATTCCTTCAACACCTGATACAGCTACGATAGAACCTACTTTAGAAGAAGGTACTTCTACTCTATTTAAGCCTTCAAATTCAAATATTTTTGTAATATTAATTCTCTTTTTAACATCAGGGTTATTGTAATTTACAATATATGCTTGATCATTTAAATTAATAGTACCTGCTTCAATTTTACCTATACCAATTCTACCAACATAATCATTGTAATCTGTTGTAGATATTAAAAGTTTAAATGGAGCATTTTCTTCTCCCTCTGGAGCTGGTACATAGTCAATTATAGTATCTAATAAAGCTGTCATATCATCTGTTCTAACTTCGGGATCTAAAGTTGCGAAACCTTGTTTTGCTGAAGCGTAAACAAATGGTGAATCTAAATATTCTTCACTAGCATCTAATTGAATAAATAAATCTAATACTTCATCAACTACATCTTCGCATCTAGCTTCAGGTCTATCTATTTTATTTATTAAAACTATTACTGGTAAATTTAATTCAAATGCTTTTCTCAAAACAAATTTTGTTTGAGGCATTGGACCTTCAAACGCATCAACAACAAGTACTACTCCACTTGTCATTTTTAAAACACGTTCTACTTCTCCACCAAAGTCAGCGTGACCTGGTGTATCTATAATATTTATTTTTGTATCTTTATATAATACAGCTGTGTTTTTGGATAATATAGTTATTCCTCTTTCTCTTTCTATATCACCAGAATCCATAACTCTATCTTTTACTTCTTGATTTTCTCTGAAAACACCACTAGTTTTTAATAATCCGTCTACTAATGTTGTTTTACCATGATCAACGTGTGCTATAATAGCGACATTTCTTACATCATTTCTTTTTAACATATTTTTCCTTCTTTCCAACTAATATTGAAAACTAGCCAACCTTATAAGTGTAACACGACACATTAGTAAATAGCAATACTTTTTTTAACTTAAACGCTTAATTTTGCAATAACTTCATTATCCTCTATCATTAATTCCTTAGATAATGCCTTAACAATAAAAAGCCCACGTCCACAATTTTTTAAACATTGGGGATTATAGCTGCTTTTGGAATATTTTATTCCGCCACCTTGATCTTTTACTTTTATAATTATTTCATTTTCGTTTAAACATATAGAAAAATCTATATATTTAGTCTTATCAAAACAATTACCATGTTCTACGCCATTAATTACTAATTCATTCAATATTAATCGTATGTTAAAGAGCAATTCATCGTCATCTATTATTTCATCTAAATCTTTTAATACTTGTTTTATATTTTTTTTGACTTCTTCCAAACAACTTGGAATTCGCTTATCTACCTTATACATTGCTACCACCCGCAATATAACTACCCAAGAAAGTATATATTCAAGCAAAATAATAAATAAATTTACATAAATGAAATTTTTTTATATTTTTATGTTTATTTATTTTTATCTGGGTATATATTAAATGTACTTAATGAATTAACTAGTACTTAAAATTTATAGAAATTTTGAAAGGAGAGACTATTATTATGGATAAATGGGTATGCGAATTATGTGGATATGTTTATGATCCAGCTGAAGGAGATCCAGACGGAGGTATTGAACCAGGAACTAAATTTGAAGATATTCCTGAAGATTGGGTTTGTCCTATCTGTGGAGCAGGCAAAGACGCTTTCGTTAAAGAAGACTAATAAAGATTTTAAAGCATCTCTTAATGAGGTGCTTTTTTATTGTCTAATTATTGACTAAATAGATATTTTTCTATAATATGCTAAGTACATGAGGTGAATTTGATGAAAATAATAAATAGTGACTTAGAAAAAATTGCAGCTATACCTTCTCAATACCCTATTGATAATAAACCCGAGATTGCTCTTGCTGGAAGATCAAATGTAGGAAAATCAAGTTTTATAAATTCAATGGTTAATAAGAGAAATTTAGCTAGAACAAGTTCTAAACCAGGAAAAACTAGAACAGTAAATTTTTATAATATAGATGATAAATTTAGACTTATAGATTTACCCGGTTATGGATATGCTAAAGTATCAAAATCAGAAAAAGATAATTGGTCTAAAATAATAGAAACTTACTTAAACAATAGAAATAATCTGTATGAAGTATTTTTATTAGTAGATATAAGACACGAACCTACTAATCAAGATTTAGAAATGTATAAATGGATAACTTCCTTTGGATTTACAGGTTTTGTAATAGCCACAAAAGCTGATAAACTTTCTAGAAATAAAATAAATAAAAATATTAATATTATAGCTAAAAAATTAAATATATCTGATAAAGACTTAATTTTTCCATATAGTGCTGAATCTAAATTAAATAAAGATTTAATTTTAGAACAGATTTCTGCTATCTTAAAATTCGGTTCCGGTTTTGAAGAAGAATAAAAAAAACAAAAAGTTAGGATTACTCCTAACTTTTTGTCATTTAAGTTTAGAAATAACTATAAAGTTACTCTTGATTATTAACTTTATTATATCACATTAATTTAAAAAGTCAAATGTTTTATAAAACATTTTAATATTTCAATTAATTATTATAAATTTCGTATATCCCAAATATCTTTAATCCGTTTTTACATAGTAATGCTACAAACTCAGGTACTTTTCCTAATGGAATATTTGCTGCAATTCCATTATATTTCATAACTATATCTTCCACCGACATAAAATCAACTTCTTTAATTATTTTAGTCAAAGTATTATGCGTGTCTTCATTCTCCATACCTGCAATTATAAATGACATATTTACTATTTTATCTAATTCGTCGCCCGGATTAATTCTATTAATAAGTAATATATTATTCATTTTATATCTCCCACTATCGTTATTATTCAATTTATATATACCCTTTATAAATTTTTTTAACACAAAATATAAACTTTATTTTTCTTTATACTATTTTTCTCTATATTATATTGTACCACAATCTTTAAAAAATTAAATTCCACAAAATAGTTACAATATTTTTTAATAATTGACTAGTAAATTGCTTTAATATATACTTATTGGGATAATTAGAATAGGAGATGATAACTTAAAATGCAAACTTCTAAAAAATTTAAAGAGATAATAAAAGGCAATAAACTGACTTATTTCTCAAGTATGATTCATATGCTTTTTAGTAATTTGTTTTATGTTCTTATGCCTGCTATTATTTGGTTTGCAATGGATTATATCGTCGGTAATAAGCCTATTGATAATCCTCTCTTAAAATATTTTATAGATATTTTAGGTGGAAAAGCTTATATAAAAAATCATATGTTAATAATTGGAATTTTATTTTTATCTGCTTCAGCTTTGAGTAGCTTTTTTACATTTCTAAAAACTTACTATGCAAATAAAGCTACTGAAAATATGATAGAAAATATTAGAAATAGATTATACAAGCATTTAAATTTATTACCTGTAAATTTCTTTAATAAAAGAAAATCTGGAGATATATTACAAAGATGCACTTCCGATATAGAAACTATTAGAAATTTATTTTCTGTACAATTAGTAGAAGTTTTGGGAAGTATTTCTGTAATAATATTCGTATTAGTAGTAATGTATAAAATAGATTTTAAAATGGCTGTTGTGTGTACAATTATTTGCTCTTTAATAGCAATATCATCTATATGGTTTTATAAAAAAGTTAAATTTTTATATAAATCAACTGATGAAGCCGAATCAAAGCTTACATCTACTATCCAAGAAAATTTACAAGGTATAAAGGTTGTAAAAGCTTTTAATTTAGAAGGATTTGAGAAAGAAAAATTTATAGAAAAAAATAAAGAGTTTAAATATAATCAAAATAAACTTATGATTATTTACTCTAGATTTTGGGCGATAAATGATTTTCTTACTTTAGGTCAAATTGCCTTTGTCATAATCTATGGAGGTATTAGAACAATTACCGGTAGCCTTACCATCGGAGATTTAACAGCTTTTATTCTTTATTTGTTCCAAATAATATGGCCTGTAAGACAATTAGGTAAACTTCTAACTGATACAGGTAAAGCTGTAGTTTCATTGGATAGACTTTACGAAATTTTAGATTGTAATACAGAAGATTTAAATAAAGGTTTAGATATAAATATAAACGGAGATATAAAACTAGAAAATGTTTATTTTAAATATCCAAACACAAATGAATATAGCCTTGAAAATATTTCTTTTGATATTAAACCTGGTGAAACTATTGGCATAATAGGCCCTACAGGTTCAGGAAAGTCTACTCTGACTTTTTTACTACAAAAATTATATAATCCTACTAAAGGAAATATTTATTTAGAAGGTATAAATATAGAAGAAATATCAAAAAAAACTGTCAGAGAGCAAATAGGTATAGTTTTGCAAGAATCTTTCCTTTATAATAAGACAATTTTTGAAAACTTTAAAATGGTTAAACCAAATGTTACAAAAGAAGAAATTGATAAAGCTTGTAAAATAGCAAATGTCTATGACGATATACAAAAATTCCCTAAAAAACTAGATACTATAGTTGGAGAATACGGCTCTTCCCTATCTGGTGGACAGAGACAGAGAATATCTATAGCTAGAACACTTATACTAAATCCAAATATTATAATATTTGACGACAGTTTATCAGCTGTAGATGCGAAAACAGATGCTAGTATACGATCTTCTCTAGAGAAATTAGGAAATAAAACTAAAATAATAATAGCTCATAGAATATCGACAATTATGAATTCAGATAAAATAATAGTATTAGATGAAGGCCGCCTTATACAATTTGGAAATCATAAAAGTTTAATATCACAAGATGGATATTACAAAACTCTTTATGAAGTTCAAAATCAATTAAATTTAGAAAAGGTAGGTGCTTTAAATGAATAAATTAAAAGAAACTTTAAATTTAGAGCAGTGGAAAAATTTTATTAAGGTTATGAAGGAAAACAAGGCTAAATTTATACAAATGTTTTTTGTAGTAATAATAGCTTCACTATCTATAACCATGGTCCCTATTTATCTAAAATATTTTATCGATAATTTTATTGCACAAAAATCTCTAGTAGGTATTAAATATGCTGCATTTTTCTTTTTCTTAGTTATTATAATAGCGGTTTTATCTATATACTTATTTTTAGTAATAGGTGGAAAAATAGAGTATAAAATAGCTTATCAACTTAGAGAAGAAGCTTTCTTAAAATCACAAAAACTATCTTTGAATTATTACGACAGTCATAGTACAGGCGAAACTTTGGCTATACTGACATCTGATATAACTAAGCTAAGTGAAATAATAAGTTGGGGTATTATCGATTTAACATATAATTTAATGGTATTTATTATTTCAATAGTTGCGTTGCTTATATTAAGCCCTAAGCTAACCTTTATGTCTCTACTAATAGGTATCCCTATAGCTCTTATAAGCAAATTCTTTCAAGAGAGAATATTAAAATACCAAAGAAAAGTAAGACATTATAATTCAATTATATTTAACGATTTTAATGAAAATATACAAGGAACCTTAACAACTAAAACATTAAATACAGAAGAAATTAGCTATGAACATTTCAAAAAAAACACCAAGAGTATGAAATATTATAGTATTAAATCTTTTAAAATTTCTGGCATATATGTTCCTTTGGTTATGTTTTTAGGTTCAATAGGTGCAGCTATAGCCCTTAATTTATCCTCTAAAATGGTATTATCTGGTGAAATGACATTTGGTACCTTTGCAGCTTTTCTAACTTATGCAGTTCAAATATTTACACCTATAAGAGTTATTGCAAAAATCGCTAGTGATTTTAAAACTGCAACTGCATCTGTTGAAAGAGTTAATAATTTATTCTCTGAAAAAGAAAATATTAAAGATTCTGATAATTTAGTAAATTTATACGGAAATATATTTGAACCTAAAATAGAAAGCTATCCAGAAATGTGTGGAGATATAGAATTTAAAAATGTAGATTTTGGATATGATGATAAAAATCTTATTTTAAAAAATTTTAATTTAAAAGTTAAAGCCGGAGAAAGTATAGCTTTAGTAGGTGCTACTGGAAGTGGAAAATCCACTATAATAAATTTATTATGCCGTTTTTATGAACCAACTAGCGGACATATTTTAATCGACAATAAAGACTATAAAGAATTTACTCGTGGATATATATATAATAATTTAGGCTATGTCTTACAGTCTCCTTTTTTATTTAGTGGAACAATTTTCTCAAATATAAAATCAGGAAAATTAGATGCTAGCTATGAAGAAGTCGTTGAAGCTTCAAAAATAGTAGGTGCTTATGATTTCATAATGAAATTACCCGATAAATTTGATACTATAATAGAAGAAGGTGGAAATAGCTTATCAACAGGACAAAAACAATTAATATCCTTTGCTAGAGCTATTATTAGAGATCCAAAACTTATAGTATTAGACGAAGCTACTTCCTCTATTGACAGTAAAACAGAGAAAACTATTCAAAAAGCTATCGATAAAATCGTAAAAAATAAAACTAGCTTTATAGTTGCTCATAGATTGTCTACAATTAAAAACTCTGATAGAATTCTTGTAATAGATAATGGAGAAATAGTTGAATCTGGTACTCATGATGAATTAATCGAGAAAAAACAAAAGTATTATAATTTATATACGAATCAATTTGTTTTAAATAGTACAAATATTTAATGGGAGCAAAATATGCAAGGCAATAGATATAATAATTCAACCTATAATAGAAATATAAAAATAAAAAAACAAATAAAAAAAAGAAAGAAAATCCGACGTAATCGTATAATGTTTTTTTTATTAGTAATATTTATAATTTTAGGAATATTTTTTATAACTAAGTATATAAATAAAAATAAAACTTCAAGTCCAGATAATATTTATACCAAAGATGGTAATTTAACAGAATCTGCAAAAGAAGAAGATATTAGATATTTACTTAATGAATTAAACGAAAATTATCCTTACACAAGCATTTCTAAAAAATATACTAATATAGATACCAAGAATAACCAAGATAGTTATATATCAAAATTAAAAGACACAGAAAATGACGAAGAATATGTAAATTCTCTCGAAAAATTTTTAAATGAATTTAAAGTGTCTAATCTACATTTAATAAATAAAAATGAATACAATAAGTATCTAAAAAAACTTAAAAATGATTTAGATTTACCTTATAAAGACTTAATATTAGATGAAAAAACAAAAGACAGATATAGTAAATTAGAAGAATATCTTGATAATAGAGAAATTCCACTACTTAGTATGGAGACACCTCTAGATAATACTGCATATTTAAGACTTCCCGATTTTACTGAAGAAAATAAAGTTGAAGATAAAGAAAAGATAAAAAACTTTTTAGATAAAGTTTCTAACTATTCTTTTTTAATAATGGATATTAGAGGCTCTACCGGGGATTCTTTAAGTTATTTTATTGAATCTTTAGTTGAACCACTAGCTGATAGATTATATGTATCAAATAATTTTATTTTAGAAAAAAACAATAAATATATAGATTATTTAAATTACTATACTAAATATGATTATTTTATATTAGATAATGAAGATATTTCTTTTAAAAAATTACCATCAAATTTAGAACTATCTGACGATAAGATTTCTGAATTTAATTATTTTAAAAAATATACCTTAAAAGTTTTTCCAAATGAAAACAACAAATTTAAAGGAAAAATTTATATCTTACAAGATGAAAATACTTCTAATGCAGCGGATGCCTTTTCTCAATTTGCTAATAGAACAGGATTTGCTACAACTGTTGGAAAAACAACTAAAGGTGGTGGCGTTAATCTTAGCCCTGCTATAATAAGATTGCCAAATAGCGGACTTTTAATTTCAATGCCAATTGGAATGGGTTTAAATGAAAACGGAACTTGTAATGAAGATTTTGGTACGTTTTCTGAAATAAAATTTAATAATAGTAAAAATTCTTTAAATGTTTTACTAAGAATATTACAATAAAAATAAAACTCAGCAGATTTAAATGCTGAGTTTTTTAAATCCAATCTTTTCTTTTAAAATAAATTAACATACCTATTATAATTACTACTACTATTATCCAAAAAAGCGGATAAGCTACAGGATTTTCTAATTCTGGCATATACTTAAAATTCATACCAAATACTCCTGTTAGAAATGATAATGGCAAAAATATAGTAGACCAAACCGTCAATATCATCATTACATCATTCGTCTTATTGCCAATTATAGTAGTATAAGTATCGATTAATCCAATAATCGTGTCTCTATAAACCTCTACTAAATCCAGCATTTGAATTATATGATTATAAACTTCTCTAAAGAAATATTGAGCAGAAGTATCTATTTTTCCATCTGATGTAATATATATTTTATTAACTACTGACCTTAAAGGCTGAATAGACTTTCTCAGATAAAGCATATTTTTTTCATTACATATACTTTATGTAATACTTTTTCATTTGCATCTTCTATTAACTCATCTTCTAAATCATCTAATTTTTCCCCTACATCATCTAGAAGTTCAAAATAATTATCTACTAATTCATCCATTAATATAAACATCAACGAAATAGAACTTTCCAATTTAAACTCAACCATTTTTTCAAGTTTTATTCTTACTTTATTAAAAATATCTTCATCATCATTTAAAATAGTAATAAGTAAATTATCCCTTAAAATTAAAGATACTTTATTAAAATTAAGTTCTAAGTCTTCATCGAATCTAGCAAAATCAGTTAAAACATATAAGTCCTTATCATATTTTTCAGTTTTAGTTCTAGTATTATCTGCAAAAATATTTTGTATGATAAGTGGATGTAAATCAAAGTTTTCCTGAAGTGTTATTATATCATCAGATTCATCTACACCGACTATATTAATCCAATTTATGCAGTTATCTTCTATGACTATATCATCTATATCCTCTACATCTTTAAATGTATTTTTATCGCCATCAAATACTGCATGAACAATTTTACTATTTAGTTCTAAATTATCTTTTTCAAATTGTTTATCGAATTCTTTTGCATATTCTTCGGCTTCATATTGCAATATATCTTCTATATCTTCTATATCTAAACTCTCGTCTAAATATTCTTCTTCTAACTCTTCTTCAATAAGTTCTCTTCTGGATTCTTCAGCTTCTTCATTAAATTTATTATCATCTATTTTCATATTCTACCTCCCCTCTATATTATGGGTATAAATCATCTATTATATATATATTACATTATTTGTTAATATTTTCCAACAAACAAAAATAAAGGACTAGTTTAAACTAGTCCTTTGTTTTTTATTTTTCTAGATTTGACCGTAAGCTTTTAAGATAACTTCAACTGGTTTTCTAGCCTCATATCCTGATATTAAAGGTTCTCTATCTTCATTTATAGCTTCTACAAAATCTTTATAAAGTGGAGTATGTCCATCTCCATATACATTTTGTATTTCAGCTTTAACTGGTTCTTCAATTTTTTCACTTGGATCTTCAAAGTTCCAAGTTTCAATTTCATTTACTGCTAATCCACCGATTACAGCAGTTCCTGTCTCACCAAATATACTTAAAGTTTCTTCTAAGTTCTTTGGATAAACACAAGCTGAGCCTTCAATTATTCCAATTGAACCATTTTTAAATCTTAAAAGTATAGCTCCGAAATCTTCCATTTCAATATTTCTTAAAAATGTTCCAGTTTCTGCCTTAACAGAAACAACTTCAGAACCCATCATCCATAACAATAAATCTATATTATGGATACATTGATTCATAAGAGTACCACCATCTAACGCTTTAGTTCCTCTCCATGGAGCTTGGTCATAATAGTTTTGATCTCTAGTCCAAAGAATTCTTGCTGTACCATTTATTATTTTACCGAACTTACCTTCGTCAACAGCTTTACGTAATTTTTGTATAGGAGGGTTAAATCTATTTTGATGACATACTCCTACTTTTAAACCTGTTTTTTCATGAAGTTCGTTTATAGCATCTATTTCTTCTAATGTCATAGCCATTGGTTTTTCAATAAGTACATGAGCGCCTCTATTCATTGAGTTTATAGCTATATCTCCATGATAGCCACTTTCTGTACTTATTGCTACATAATCTATATCCATTTCATCTAACATTTTTTTATAGTCTGTGTATACTTTTACATCTCTATTTGGAAATTTTTCAAGATATTGTGCTTTTTTAGCTTCAGCTTTTTCTTCTACAACATCACAAACTGCTACTAATTCTGTTATTTCATCATTATGGGCAATAGCTTCAACATGTTTATATGAAATTCTACCACATCCGATTATGGCACATTTTAATTTACTCATATATTCCCCCTGCTTTATTATAATAGTTCTATATTATCTTTTTTATTTTCAACATTTTTTGTTGCATTTTTAGTATCAAATACAAATTTAGCATTATCTACTACCATTTGATAATCTACTGGTGTGTGATCAGTAGTTATAAGAACTATATCGTACTCACTTATTACTTCTGGATTAATTTCTTTTAATGAATATTCTGTCTCTCCATCTTGTCTTCTAAATGATGGGTTGAATGGGTCGTAATAATCAACTAATGCATCTTCTTTTTCCAATTTATCAAATATTAAAAGTGCAGGACTATCTCTTAAATCGTCAATATCATTTTTATATGCTACACCTAATACTAATACTTTTGAACCACTTAATGCTTTTTGGAATTTTCTAGATAATATTCTCATTGTTCTATCTATTACCCATTCTGGCATTTTATCATTTACTGTACCTGAAGCTTCAATTATATTCATATGTGTATCATATTCTCTAGCTTTCCAAGTTAAATAAAATGGGTCAAGTGGTATACAATGTCCACCTACTCCAGGACCTGGATAGAATGCATGGAAACCATATGGTTTTGTTTTAGCAGCATCTACTACTTCCCAAATATTAATTCCCATTTTATCGCATATTAATGCCATTTCATTTATTAAACCTATATTTACATTTCTATAAGTATTTTCAAGTATTTTTTCCATTTCTGCTACTTTTGGTGAAGATACTGTATAAACCTCAGCTTCTAATACATTGCTATATAAAGCTGCCGCTACTTCTGTTGAGTCTTCCCCTATACCACCAACTACTTTTGGTGTATTTTTTGTTTTATATTGTTTATTACCTGGATCTACTCTTTCAGGAGAAAATGCTAAATAAAAATCTTCTCCACATTTCATATTTGAACCTTCTTCAAGTATCGGTAACATTAACTCTTCAGTAGTTCCTGGATATGTTGTTGATTCAAGCACAACCATTGTACCTTTTTTAAGATATTTAGCTACATCTGTTGTTGATTTTTCTACATAAGAAATATCTGGTTGTTGATATTCATCTAATGGTGTAGGAACTGCTATAGCTATAAATCTACATGAAGCTACATCTTCAAAGCTTGAAGTCGCTCTTAGTTTACCTGCTTTAACTAACTCTGCTAATTCTTCATCTACAACATCACCTATATAATTATGTCCTGAATTTACCATTTCTACTTTTTCAGGCATAACATCAAAACCTATTACAGTATAACCAGCTTTAGCTTTTTCTACTGCAAGTGGTAGACCTACATAACCTAAACCTACTACACCTACAACTAAATCTCTAGATTCTATTTTTTGTAGTAATTCTTCTTTCATATTTGACATTTCTTTACTTCCTTTCAACTAGTTTGTCATCTTTAAATTCATATTTTTTTCCGCATACATCACAAACTTTGGATTCGTTTAAAGTCTCTCCACATTCACATGCATAACCGATAACTCGTGCAGGATTACCAACAACTATTTCATAATCCCCTATATCTTTAGTAACTACTGCACCAGCACCTACTAAAGAAAATTTACCAATTGTATTTCCACAAACTATTGTTGAGTTTGCTCCTATACTTGCACCTTTTTTTAGTACAGTTTTTTTGTATTCATCTTTTTTTTCAATCAATGAACGAGGATTTATAACATTTGTAAATACACAAGAAGGTCCTAAAAATACGCCTTCTTCACATTCAACTCCAGTATATACTGAAACATTGTTTTGTACTTTGCATTTATCTCCAAGAATTACACCTGGTGAGATGACAACATTTTGACCGATATTACAGTTTTTTCCTATTTTAGAACCACTCATTATATGTGAAAAATGCCATACTTTAGTACCTTCGCCTATTTCAGCGCCATCATCCACATAGCTGGATTCATGAACAAAATAATCTGACATTATTTAAACTCCTTAATAGTTTTAACTATATATTCTTTTTCTTCTAAAGTAAGTTCTGCAAACATTGGAAGAGCAAAAGTTCTTTCTGATAGATACTCTGCATTTGGGAAATCACCTTTTTTATATCCTAAAGGCTTAAATACTTTTTGTAAATGCATTGGAACTGGATAATATGTTCCTGTTGCTATACCTTTTTCTTTTAAATAAGCGCAAAGCTCTTCTCTTCTATCTGATTGTAGTATATATAAGTGATAAACATGTCTACCATCTTTTTGAACTTTAGGAGTAACTAAATCAGTGTCTTTTAAGTTTTCTGTATAGAACTTAGCATTGTTTATTCTTGCATCAGTCCACTCATTAAGTTTTCTTAATTTTATTCTTAAAAGAGCTGCTTGTAATTCATCAAGTCTAGTATTATGACCTATTATATAATTATAGTATTTTAATGGATTGTAAACTGTATTATCAGTTGCTGTATCTTCTTCTACAGTTTCATCTATATTATTTAATATATTATATGCTTTTTGTCCATTAGCTCCTGAACCATGTAATCTTAATGCTTTTAAGATAGTAGCTAAATCATCGCTATTAGTAGCTATCATACCACCATCTCCTGCACAACCAAGATTTTTAGTTGGGAAGAATGAGAAACATGATATATCTGATAAACTACCTATTTGTTCACCTTTATAATTTGAGTTTATAGCTTGGGCAGCATCTTCTATTACATATAGATTATGTTTTTTAGCTATTTCACTTATTTTATCCATTGGACAAGGTTGACCAAATATATGAACTACTAATAATGCTTTTGTTTTATCTGTAATTTTTTCTTCGATTAGATTAGGGTCTATATTATAAGTGTCTAAATCAACATCTACAAAAACAGGAGTTGCTCCAACTCTCGCAATTGCTTCTGCTGTAGCAAAGAAAGTATAAGTTGTTGTTATTACTTCATCGCCTTCACCTATATTTAATGCCTCTAATGCTAAAACTAAAGCATCTGTACCATTACCACATGATACTGCATGTTTAACATTTATATATTCTGCAAATTCTTTTTCAAATTCCTTTACATTTTCACCCATTATATATTGAGCTCCATGTAACACATCTAGTACTGCTTTATCTGCTTCTTCTTGTATTGAAGCGTATTGTCTTTTTAAGTCTATTAATGATATCTCCATAAATATCCTCCTTAAGATAGAACTTCGTTTATAGTTTCTTCTAATTTATCTGTTAATAAATCAAAATCGAAATCCTTGGATGCTTTTAATGCATTTTCACAATATCTATTATAATCCTCTTTTGGTAAATTATAAAATTCTATAATACCATCAGCAAATTTTTCATTTGTTAATTCATCTATAGTTTTTCCACTATTATATTTTTCTAATAAATCATAATTGCACTCAACATTTGAAATTATTGGTTTACCTGCTGCAAAATATTCAAATAATTTATTAGGACTCATACCATATTGATAGAGCTCTGGGCAATGAATTACTGATAATAATTGTAAATCGGCTTTCGATAGTATATAAGGCACATATTTCTTTTCTACTCTACCTTTAAATACTACATTTTCAATATTATTTTCTTTAGCATATTCAATAAGTGGCTCTCTATCAGCCCCATCTCCATACACTAAAAGTTTTATATCTTTGTATCCTTTATCTTGAATAATTTTAAAAGAATCTATTACTCTTTTTAAATTATTAGATTTTCCAATAGAACCAGTAAAAACAACTTTGAAAATATCTTCTCTTTCTAAATCTTCATCTGAAAATTTATTTTCTTTAATATTTTTATTGAATTCTTCTATATCTATACCATTATTTATATATTTTACCTTATTTAAATCTATACCTCCTAGACTTTTTACATAGTCTTTTCCACCAGGCATAGTAAATATTAGTCTATCAGCATTTTTATAAATATGTTTTTCTATTTTATAAAGTATTCTAGCAGGTATGCTATTTTCTTTCATTTTTCCCATTGCAACAAAAGTCTTAGGCCATAAATCTCTTGTTTCAGCTATATGCGGAACTTTTAATCTATTTGCGATATGTTCAGCAGCAAGCCAAGTCAATGAATGAGGTGATGAAGAATAAATTACATCACATTTTCCAAATTTTTTAGCAACTTTTTGTACCCTTAGATAATAATTAATCATATTTTTAACTCTATCTATGCCGTTTCCTTTATAAGAGTTAGTTCTAATAAACACATATTCAACTCCATCATAATTTTTTATAAGATAAGGTGTCTTATCGTTTATAAAATTTATGTCTGTCGTATGAATAGTTGAAGCCGTAAACATTTTTACATCATAGCCTCGTTGTGCTAATTTTTTTGCAAAAATAGCATGTCTTCTATAACGACCTACATCTGGTGGATCACCGTAATGGTTTATAATCCAAACTTTTTTCATTAAATAATCATCCTACTTACTATTTTTATATTATTCTACTATTTTTACTAAAGTTTTTAAAATTAATTTTATATCATAGAAAAATGAAAATTCTTGCATATATTTTAAATTAAGTTTTAACTTTGTTGGCATTATTTCTTCAATATAAGTTTTTTCTGGATTAGCAGATTGTCCTAGTAATGTAGATTCATCTCTATATTCTATTGAAGCCAAGTCTGTAATCCCAGGTTTAATTTTCAATACATTTTTTTGATAATCATTATACATTTCAACATATTTTCTAACTTCTGGTCTAGGCCCTACAAAACTCATCTCCCCTTTTAATACATTTATTAATTGAGGCAATTCATCTATCTTAGTTTTTCTAAGAAAATGTCCTATACCAGTAATTCTAGGATCTTTACCAACTGTTATCTGCATACCTTTTTTATCTGCATCTACAATCATAGTTCTAAACTTTAATATTTTAAAATCTTTATTCGATTTTCCTACTCTTACCTGCTTATAAAAAACTGGCCCTTCTGATGAAAGTTTTATTATAATACCAATAATAATCATCGGTATTCCCAATATAATAAGCCCAATCAAGGACATCACTATATCAAATATTCTCTTTATTACTAAAGATGGTTTTCTTTTATCCAAATAATCATCTATATTTTTACTAAAAACCTTTGAGTCTATATCAGGTATATTTGCCGCCATTAACCTACTATATCCTTATAATTTTCTATAATATACTCAACCTCTTCATCTGTAAGAAGAGTGTGTAATGGAAGTGTTATCATGTTTTTATATTGATTATAAGCATTTGGATAATTTTTTATATCAAAACCTAAGTTTTTATATGCTGTGTGCATTGGAAGGGGTTTGTAGTGAACATTTACTGCAATTCCTCTTCTTCCAAATTCTTCTATTATTTCATTTCTTTTAGATTCGTCTATTCCTTTAACTCTTGTCATATATAAATGTCCGTTAGAAACATAATCTTTTCCAAAATGATTTAAAAACTCAATCTTGCTATCTTTAAAACCTTCATTATACATCTTTATTATTTCATGACGTCTATTTAATAAACCTTCATATCGTTTAAATTGTCCTAATCCAATAGCTGCAGTGATATCTGGCATATTGTATTTATAATAAAGTCCTTTTATATCATATTCCCAAGAACCCAATTTTGTCTTTGCCAATGCATCTTTATTTTGTCCATGTAATGATAGAAGTTGTAGTCTTTTATATATTTCTTCATCATCTATTCCATCTATATTTTTCTTCCATACAAGAGCGCCGCCTTCAGCTGTTGTAAAATTCTTTACAGCATGAAATGAAAAACTTGCCATATCTGTAAGTTCTCCAACTTTTTTGTCTTTATAAGTACTTCCAAAAGCATGAGCTGCATCAGCTAAAATTAAAATTCTACCTAATTTTTCTTGTATATCATTATTTGCTTTAAATAGTGATTTCTTTTTTTCTACAATTTCATATATTTTTTCATAATCACATGGAACTCCAGCTATATCAACTGGGATAATAGCTTTTGTATTTTCTGTTATAGCTTCTTCTAATTTTTTTGGATTCATAAAGTAGCTATCTTCTTCAGTGTCTACTAATACTATTTTTGCACCTACATGATGAATTACACTAGCAGATGCTGTATATGTATAAGCACTTGTTATAACTTCATCGCCTTCTTTTATACCAAATAATCTAAGCCCTACTTCCATAGCAGCTGTAGCTGAATTTAAACATATTGCTTTATTTGCGTTTGTATACTCAGCAACTTGTCTTTCTAATTCTTTAGTTTTTGGTCCAGTTGTTATCCAACCAGATTTTAAAGCTTCTATTACTTCATCTATTTCTTCCTGACTTATATCAGGTTTTGAAAAATTAATTTTCATACTAAACTCCTTTGTTTCCATAATAAGCCTACATATTTTATTATATCACTTAATACCTTTATATATCTACTAATTTGTATAGTTATTATACGCTTTTACATAAAAAAATAAAGGAACTATAGCTCCTTTATCTACATTAATATAATTTCCAATCATATAAAGGAAATATTAAAATTCTACTTTGTTTTATACACTTGGTTTTGTAGTTTCTACAACTTTATCTTTCGGTACATTGGTATTTCCACTAGGCTTTGTCGATGTACCTGTAGATGTATTTCCACCTGTGTTTTTGTCATTCTCAGTACTTGTACTTGGTTTATTTTCATTATTATTTTCTGTTGTATTGCTATTTTGATTATCTGTATTAGTACTAGGCTTTGTACTTGGTTTTGTTATGCTTGTTTTATTACTAATCGGTTTAGATGGCTTCGGATTTACATGTATGTCTTTATTTGTAGATACAGGTTTCTTGACCTCATTAGTTTCCAACTTTGGTTTTTCTACTTTTTTTGGTGTCTTAAATTCTATTTCCTCAGTTTCAATTTGTTTATCATCTTCATCTGTTTCTTTACTTTTTAATTTTATATCTAAATTATGTCTCTCTAATAGTTTTTGTATATCTTCTTCTGAAGCCAAATAGTATGTAGGATTTTCTACACTTATATTGTTATCATTTTCACCTTTTACTTCATCAATATTAAACGCATCTTTTGACACTGTAACATCTGAACAAGATGTAAGAGATAAAGTCAAAATAGATGCTAAAACTAATTTTGTTATTTTTTTCATTTTCTCTACCTCTTCTCATGATAATTTTATCATAAATTATAGATTAATTGAAGACTATAATTTAGGGATTATAGTTTATTATCTTTATTATTGTATACCCTTAAATTAATAAAAAGTTCCAAGATTTCTCTCGGAACTTTTTTTACATAACATTGATTGATTAATACATTCCTTTTAATTTCATAGCTTTTGCTATTTTCTTTACTGAATGCATATAAGTTGCTTCTCTCATAGTTACATTATATTCTTCTTTTACTTTCCAAACATCGTTAAAGGCATTTACCATTGCTTCTTCTTCTCTTTCTTTAACTTCTTCTTCGCTCCAATAATAGCCATTTCTATTTTGAACCCATTCAAAGTAAGAAACTGTAACTCCACCTGCATTTGATAATATATCAGGTGAAACTATAATACCTTTTTCATTTAAAATTTTATCTGCTTCTATTGTAGTTGGACCATTTGCCCCTTCTACAACTAGTTTTGCTTTTATTTTATTTGCGATATTAGCATCTATTGCATTTTCCATAGCCGCTGGAATAAATACATCTATATCTAAATCCCAAAATTCTTCTAATTTTATAGTTTTAGTATTTGGAAGACCATCAAGTAGTCCATTATTATTTTCTTTATATTCTATAAGTTCATCAAAGTTTAAGCCTTCTTCTCTGTAAATTGCATATGTTCCAATAGAAGGATGGTATTCTGCTACAGATACAACTTTACCACCTAAATCTGATACACATTTTACAGTATATGAACCTACATTACCAAAACCTTGTACTGCTACTTTAGAATCTTTCAATTCAAAACCTAGTTTTTTACTAGCTTCTCTTGCTGTTATAGCAATTCCAAGTCCAGTAGCTTCAGTTCTACCTTTAGAACCTCCAAGTTCAATAGGTTTACCAGTAAATGTTCCTATTGATTGTTTTCCTACTAATTTACAGTATTCATCAACCATCCAGCTCATAACTTTGCCATTAGTTCCTACATCTGGAGCAGGTACATCTATAGTTTCGCCTAGATATTTATAAAGTCCTCTAACATAACCTCTTGATAACTCTTCTAATTCTCTATCTGATAGTTCATGTGAGTTTACTATAACCCCACCTTTTCCACCACCATAAGGAATACCAGTTACACAACACTTAAATGTCATCCATATTGACAATGCTTTTACTTCATCATAGGAAACATTCTTATGAAATCTAATTCCACCTTTTGCTGGACCCACTGAATCATTATGAACAGATCTGAAACCTTTAAATGTCTTAACAGATCCATCATCCATTTTCACTGGGATAGTTATTTCTATCATTCTTTTTGGTTCTTTTAATAACTCGTAGACTTCATCTTCTAAACCTAATGTATCACAAGCTTTTTTTACCTGTGCTTGGGCATTAATCAACGGGTTTAAATTTTCTTTTGTCATAAATTTATAGCCTCCTATTCATTTCTAACATTTTACCATGTTAAAGCAATGATTACAAGTGTTTTATTATACATATTTGTGATATTTTATTGTCTATGGTTTATATTTTATCTAATGCTATTTAAATAAAATTATTTAAGTGTTTTTATAACTAAATATATTTTTAAAATAAATTATTTGTTTTTCTGATATAAACAAATCCTAAAACTTATTGAATTTTTTATGTGAACTTTACTTATATACTACAATTGCCTTTTGTAATATAAAATTTAAGCAGATAATCAATTTAAATTATTACAATTTTTTTACTAAGTGCCATCCAAGTAAATTTTTTATAATAAATATTTTTATAAATTTGGTCTATAAAATAGAATTCAAATAAATGTATAAATTTAGTATTTTTTTGTATATTTGCCACAATATACTTATTGAATATACTATTTAAATCTTTCTTCTAATTTAGAGATATCAAATATAAATTCTTCATTATTTATTACAAGACATGGTATGCCAACTGAACCATTTTCTTTAATGTTTTTAAATTCTTCTTTATTATCTCTAATTTTTAAAAATTCTTTTAAATTCATTATACTTTCTGTAATATTAACAAATCTATAATCCACTTTTAATTCATCTAATTCATTTTTAAATGGTGGACAATCTGGGCATAACATAGATGCGTAAAGTACTATACTATCCATATTTATCACCTTTCTTTTTAGTTATTTAGAAATGTATCTTTTCACCAATATAATCTTTTAAATCGTCAATTTTAATTCTAACTTGTTCCATTGTATCTCTATCTCTAACAGTTACACATTTATCTTCTAAAGTATCAAAGTCAACTGTTATACAGAAAGGTGTTCCTGCTTCATCTTGTCTTCTATATCTTCTACCTATTGATCCTGAAATATCAGTTTCTACATTAAAGTATTTGGAAAGTTCGTCAAATATTTCATCACTTTCATCTTTAAGTTTTTTAGATAGTGGGAAGATAGCTGCTTTAACTGGAGCAAGTGCTGAATGAAGTTTTAACACTGTTCTCTCGCTACCATCTTCTAATTTTTCTTCTTGATAAGCTTCTGAAAGTATAGCTAAAAATAATCTATCCACACCTAGTGAAGGTTCTATTACATATGGAATATATCTTTCATTAGTATGTGGGTCAACATATTCCATGTTTTCTCCTGAATGCTCCATATGTTGAGTTAAATCGTAATTAGTTCTATCTGCTATACCCCAAAGTTCTCCCCAGCCAAATGGAAATAAATACTCTAAATCTGCTGTAGCAACAGAGTAGAATGATAATTCGTCTTCTCCATGATCTCTAAGACGTATATTTTCTTCTTTAATTCCTAAATCAATTAAGAATTGTTTACTGTAGTTTTTCCAGTATGAATGCCACTCTAAATCTGTTCCTGGTTTACAGAAAAATTGTAATTCCATTTGTTCAAATTCTCTAGTTCTAAAAATAAAATTACCTGGTGTAATTTCATTTCTAAATGATTTACCTATTTGACCTATACCAAATGGTATTTGTTTTCTTGATGTTCTTTGAATATTTTTATAGTTAACAAATATTCCTTGAGCAGTTTCAGGTCTTAGATATATCTCTGCTGCTGTATCTTCTGTTACACCTTGAAAAGTTTTAAACATTAAATTAAATTCTCTTATATCTGTGTAGTCATGTGATCCACAAACAGGACATTTAATATCTTCTTTATTTATAATATTTAAAAGTTCTTCATGTGATAATCCGTCAAGAGCTTCTATTTCCTCACCTTTTTTATTAAAATGTTCTTCAATAAGTTGATCTGCTCTAAAACGTGATTTACAGTGTTTACAGTCAATTAATGGGTCTGAAAAACTATCTAAATGTCCAGATGCTTGCCATACTTTTGGATTCATTAATATAGCTGCATCCAATCCTACATTATATTTAGATTCTTGTATAAATCTTTTCCACCAAGCTTTTTTTATATTGTTTTTTAACTCTACTCCTAATGGACCATAATCCCAAGTATTTGCTAATCCACCATATATATCTGAACCTGGAAATACAAATCCTTTTGTTTTAGATAAACTAACTAGTTTTTCCATAGTCTTTTGTGTCATAAAATCCTCCTAAATTTAGTGAAATAAAAAAACCTCCGTCACTAGCTTAAAAGCTAGGGACGAAGGTTGTATCCGCGGTTCCACCCTAATTATGATTATATAATCATCACTTAAATTAATATATAGCTCCCAGTTTCCCCATTGCTTCTAGATATTGATTCACACCAAACATCAACTCTCTTTAATCTAAAATACAACTTTTACTTTTCATCGCTAAATATTCACTTACTAACTATCATAATATATCATTTTATATTTATCAAGGGTAATTATTATAAATAGTTAAATTTTTTCTTAATACTCTTATTTAATGTGTATAAAAGAACTATAGATGTAATTATTATAATAGCTAGAAAATATACTATTAAAAGCTGTATACTCTCAAATTTACCATATATCAATTTAATACCTATAAAAGAAGCTAAACCTATTAAAGCGAAACTTAACATTATGGATACAAATATACCAAAATTTTGTTTCATAGCTTCTTGAGGATTTGACCAATCAAGTTTTGGCATTATTATATCTACTTGCATCTGTAAAAGCCCTAAAGGTACCATTATAATTAAAACGGCTAATATAAATATAATATACATATATATCGGAAGTCTAACTATTATTAAACTTAATAATATAGTTGGCAAAATAACAAATATCAATGTTATTTCATTTGCCAATAATCTTCCTAGAATCTGATCTAATGGCTTTATAGGCAAAACTTGTAATATCCATATCTTTTTACCTTCTCTAGTAAATGTAGATGATAAAATAGATGACAAGACTCCAATAAATCCACCAAAACAAAATCCTACGATTATTACATATGAAAATATATCTATGAATTTAACTTGTCCCAATAATTGATTTATAGATGTTGAAATCATATTTAGATCTATGCTTTCTTCTTTTGGTAAGGTAAAAAATATCGGCAATATCATAACTATCGGCATCAATATACCTAAAAATAATGTATTAAATAAATATACTGGTGTTTTTATAACTTGTTTTATCTCTCTTTTTGCTATAGAAACTGGAATACTATTTATCTTTACTGTTTTTTCTAAAGATTTAATTTTACTATTTTTTCTAAATTCTTTTTCTTTTTTTAGTCCATTTAGTAAAAATTTATTGCTTATAATTCTTAACAAGAAATATATCGCAAACATTATAATTAACGAGAACAATAAATATATTAAACCCTCTATTGAATCATAATTTATTATAGATTTAACACTTAATTTTATATTTATTAAAACTGTAGATATATTATCTATTATACTTTTTGAATTGTTAATCATATCTATAATTTCTTGAGTATCATTTATAGAATTTATAGTACTTTGTGTTATTAACTGTATTATAACTATCATAGATACCATAATTAACATACCTAAAAATTTTAATATATCTTTCATTTTATTGCTTAAATTTATAAAAGACATAATTAAAAGAACTATTATACTCAAAGAAAAAACTATAGTAAAATTAACTATTATAATATTCAAAATTGAATAAATATAATAAATTATGCCTGCATTTTCTGATATTCCATATTTTATAATAAATGGAAGACACATAAAAATTCCTAAAATTAAATTAGAGGTACCGATTGCTATAATTTTGGAACTTATTATATCTTTTATATCAACAGGCATTGATAAAAGCATATCTGTGTCATTGGAAAAATAAATTTTACTAACTATATAGGGTATCGTAAAAAATATTAATGAAAATCCGAATAATATAAAAATAATCATTAAAAATAATTCTTGTTGATTAATACTGCTAAATACTTCATAAAAGTCTGTTAATTTTATAATTATAGAACCTAAAAATCCAAAGGATATAAGTATAGCTAATATATTTAACAATATTTTATTTCTCTTTTTTGAATCTTTATTTATAGCTTTAAAGTTCAAAAGATAAGAATAACTTTCTTTAAAGTCTTTTTTTAATAGTGCTTTTAAATTAGTCATTTTCTGTCAACTCCAAGAATATGTTTTCAAGTGAAGTTTCATCATCTGCCATATTTCTAAGTTCTTCTATAGTGCCTACTGCGATAATTTTCCCCTTAGAAATTATTGCAATTCTATCGCATATTTTTTCAGCAACTTCCATTACATGAGTTGAGAAAAATACTGTCTTACCATTTTCACATCTTTCTCTCATGTGTTTTTTTAAATTAAATGCACTTTTTGGATCTAGACCTACCATAGGTTCATCTAGTATAAATATATCTGGTTCATGAACTAATGCACCTACTAACGCAAGTTTTTGTTTCATACCATGCGAATAACTTTCTATGAAATCTCCTAAAGAATTTTCTATTTCAAATAGAGAACTATATTTTTTTATTCTATCTATTCTATCCTCTTTAGAAACTTTATATATATCGGATAAAAAATTCAAATAATCAATACCAGTGAGTTTATCATAAAGCTCAGGGCTATCTGGTACATAGCTAAACTTCATTTTAGCTTCTATAGGATTATCTATAGTGTCTATACCATCTATAGTAATATTTCCGCTATCTTGTTTTAATATACCTACAATCATTTTTATAGTTGTAGTTTTTCCCGCACCATTTGGTCCTAAAAATCCAAATATTTCTCCTGACTTAACATCTAAATTGATATTATCTACTGCTTTTACACTACCTTTGCTGTAACTTTTTGAAACATTTTGTAATTTTATCATAAGTACCTCCTTTTTCCTTTAAATATAGCATTATAGTATATAAACATCAATATCCTATATAGTATTTTATATTTATTATATAAATCATAAAAAAACGATGTATAAAATACATCGTTTAAATTCAAATAATATTTAATAATTTAATTTTTCAATTATATTTAATATTTCCTCTTTATATTCAATAGGAGCATTTATATTTAACATAGAATTTTTTACTCTAGATACATAATAAAATCTATCATTTATTTCTTCTTTATAGACATTAAAATCCTCTTTACTTTCATTGTCTACTTTGTCTAAATCTCCTTCTAAATCTATATTATAATCTTCTGCTATTTTACTTCGTCTGTTTGAAGAGCTTCTTTTAGATATTTCATTATTTGGATATACAATAAATTCTAATTGATAACCATCGTTTTTAGGCTTAGCAAATATCATAGATTCTACTGATGCATCTTTAACTAAATCTTTTTCATCTGTTACATTAAAACCTTCATTTTTTAGTATTTCAGTAAATTCTTTATCCGTTAATTCTTTTTTTTCGTTAACTTTATTATCTTCTAATTTTTCTTCTTTAGAATTATCTTTATTATCTATTTTTGTATTAAAAATATTAAACCCTTTTCCATCTATTGTCATTTTACTCATATATCCTATAGTTGCTACAGATATTACAATAACAAGAGCTATTAAAAAATTTCTTGTACTTTTTTTCATTTAAAGCCTCCTATAAATTACCGTCTTTAGTAATTTATTGTATTATCAATTTATAATTTAAATATATATTTTTAAAAAATATATTCAAAACAAGTTTACCATAATTAAAAATCTATATCAATTTATTATATTTTTAGATTTTTATTTGCTTAATTTTTTCTTTACATATAAAATATGTTGATGTACACTAGTAAAGGTTAATTTTTAACGTTCTAGGAGGAACTTATGAGAAAATCTGTATTAATAGGAATAGTATCAGCATTCTTTTTCACTGCAACTTTTATACTAAATAGAAGCATGAACCTTACAGGTGGAAGTTTTCTATGGGCATCTAGCCTTAGATTTATATTTATGTTTTTGATACTACTATTGTTTATGAAAAAAGACTCAAGAAAAAATGTAAAAGAAGTTATCAGTATTAATCCAAAATACTGGCTATTATATAGCACTATTGGTTTTGGTTTATTTTACTTCTTTTTATCTGCAGCATCTGATTATGGAGAATCTTGGTTTATAGCTAGTTTATGGCAGCTTACAACGGTTTGTGGTATACTTTTAACTCCACTTTTTGGTCATAAAATACCGTTAAAACCATTATTTATATCAATATTTATATTAATTGGAGTATTTTTACTGCAATATGAAAATATTTTAGTTTCTAATATGGGTAATAAAGCTTTTATAGCCCTGATTTTTGTTTTAATAGCTGGAACTGCATATCCTTTAGGTAATAGAAAAATGATGGCAATAGTTGGTGATAGTCTAACTGCTATGGAAAGATTATATGGGATGACTTTAATGTCTCTTCCTTTTTGGCTAATTATTGCAGCTATAGCAACTTATAAAGTAGGTTTACCTTCAATAAGTCAATTATTTCAATCATTTTTAGTAGCTTTATATTCAGGTGTTATCGCTATGTATTTATATTTTAAAGCAACTAATATGGAAAAAGATAATCCTCACTATTTAGCTTTAGTTGAATCTACTGTATCTGCAGAAGTTATCTTTGCACTTCTAGGTGGTATTTTTATATTAGGTGACAGAGTTCCATCTGTAATAGGCATTATAGGTATAGGATTTATATTTACAGGTATTATACTTTCAGCAATTATAAAAGAATAAAAAAAGACTCAATATATTGAGTCTTTTTTATTTTCTATTTTAAAATATTTAATGCTTTTTCTACTATATTTTCAACAGTAAATCCATATTTTTCAAATAATAAATTACCTGGTGCTGATGTACCAAATGTATCTATACCTATGGTAACACCATCAAGTCCTACATATTTATACCATTCAGCTGTAGCTGCTGCTTCTATTGAAACTCTTTTTCTAATTTCTTTAGGTATTACAGAATTTCTGTATTCTTCAGATTGAGCTTCAAATAAATCCATAGATGGCATAGAAACTACTCTTACACCGTAACCTTTTTTATTTAATTCTTCAGCAGAATTCATTGCTAATTCAACTTCTGAACCTGTTGCTATAATTACTAAATCTAATTTATCTCCAAAGTCTTTTAAAACATATCCACCTTTTAAAGCTTCTCTACTTGTTTCATCTAATGCTTTAACTTTTTGTCTAGTCAATACTATTGAAGTCGGTCCATTTTTACGATTCATTGCATAGCTATAAGCTGCTGCTGTTTCTTTTCCGTCTGCTGGTCTAAATGTAACCATATTAGGTGTTGATCTTAGCATAGCTAACTGTTCTATCGGTTGATGAGTTCCACCGTCTTCTCCTACAGCTATACTGTCATGTGTCAATACATATATAACTTGGCTTTCCATCATTGCTGACATTCTCATAGCTGGCTTCATATAATCACTAAATACAAAGAAAGTTGCACAGTAAGGAATTAATCCTCCGTGTAAACTTATACCATTTGATATAGCCGCCATAGCATGTTCTCTAATACCAAAATGTATATTAGAACCTGCTTTATTATCTGCACTAAAGGAATCTCTATTATCCATATTTGACTTATTAGATGGTGCAAGGTCAGCTGAACCACCTATTATATTTGATACATTATCTGCAAGTCTATTTATCACTTTTCCTGATAAAGCTCTAGTTGCTGCATCTCCATCAAATTGATAAAATTCTTCTGTTTCAACATATTCTTCGTGTAATGTTTTATTTATAGATTTTTCAAGTTCTTCTGCAAGTTCTGGATAAGCTTTTTTATATTCTTCATAAAGTTTATTCCATTCTTCTTCTTTTTCTGTTTTTTCAGAAACTACTTTTTCCATATTTAATTTAACTTCTTCTGGTACAAAAAATTCTTCTTCAGATAAACCAAATTTTTCTTTAAATTCTTTTATACCTTCTTCTCCTATTGGAGAACCATGTGATGAAGCTGAACCTTCTTTACAAGTACCATAACCTATTTTAGTTATGATTTCTATTAAAGCAGGTTTATCTGTCTTTTTAGCTTCTTCTATAGTAGCTGCGATTTTTTCTATATCATTTCCATCTTCTACTAAGAATGTATCCCAACCTAAAGCTTCATATCTTTCTCTTACATTTTCTTTAAAAGCAATATCTGTATCTCCTTCAATAGTTATATTATTAGAATCATAAAGAACTATTAATTTAGATAATTTATTAGTACCTGCAAAAGATGCTGCTTCGTTTGTAATACCTTCCATCATTGAACCATCGCCATCTAATACATATGTGTAATGGTCAACTATATTATATCCATCTTTATTGAATTTTGCTGCTAAATGACTTTCTGCTAAAGCCATTCCTACTGCCATAGCTTGACCTTGTCCTAAAGGACCTGATGTCGCTTCTACTCCTGGAGTATGTCCAAATTCTGGATGTCCTGGAGTTTTACTTCCGAATTGTCTAAAGTTTTTAATATCCTCCATAGTTACATCATAATTAAATAAATGTAATAAAGAATATAATAAAGCAGAACCATGTCCTGCTGCTAATATAAATCTATCTCTATTAAACCACTCTGGGTTTTTTGGGTTGTGATTCATACAATTCTTCCAAAGGCTATATGCCATAGGTGCTGAACCTAATGGTAAGCCTGGATGACCTGAATTAGCTTTTTGTACCATTTCCATAGATAAAACTCTTATGGTATTTACTGTTAAATTATCAATATTCATAATCCACCTCATAGACTTTTTATAATTAACATAAATTACGTATTTTACCATTATTAGTGTATCAATATATATTAATAATTGCAACAAATATAAATAAACATATGTTTTTGATTATATGATTTTAATCTATATTAATTTCATCTATTATTTCTTTTGTATCTAAATTAATATGTTTTAATTTTTCTCCATCAAATATAGCAACTGATTTTGTTCCATCTTTAGGTATAGTTGTGCTTCCTGGATTTAATATAAATATATCATCTACTTTTTTTAATACTTTTATATGAGTATGTCCTGTAACTATTAAATTACAATTATTTTCTTTTGCTTTTTTTATTCAATCTTCTTCACTTTCTTCATAGCCGTGAACTGCATATATTTTTAATTTGCCAAAATCAAATATTCTGTTTTTTTGCGACATATCTTTACCTGTAACCATTTGGTCTACATCACTATCACAATTGCCCTTTACATACTCAATATTATCTATCTTACTCAATATTACAGCTAACTCTTTAGGATTATATGTTTTTGGAAGTGCATTTCTTGGTCCATGATATAGTACATCTCCTAAATGAATTATATTATCACAATCTTTAAGTAAATTTATAGCTTCTACTGTTTCTTCTAATCCACCATGGGTATCACTTATAAATCCTATTTTCATATTATCCTCCATAAATTTTATAATTTTTATTTGTAAATTTCTTTTTTATATTATTAAACCCCAAAAGAAAAATTCTTTTGGGGTGATAATTAGTCTTCTAGTTCTAATCTTCTTTCTTTTGCTGATAAATCATTTTTTACTTTTAAAATTTCAGCCATTACTGCTATACCTATTTCTTCAACTGAACCATCTGAAATATCTAAACCTATAGGCAAGTACATTTGATTTATTTTTTCTTTACTAAATCCTTCACCTAAAAGTTTTTTCTTAACTTCTAATGTCTTTTTTCTACTTCCTAGCATACCAGCGTATTTGTAATCTTTATTTAATATTGCTCTAGCTGCATCTATATCATGTTTATGACCTCTTGTAGCCATAACTATAAAAGTATTATCTTTATCAAAATATAGTTCATCAATTGCTTCTTCTGGAGTGCCTACTATATATTTATCTATATCTTTAAAATCATCTAAATCTTTAAATTCTTCTCTATCATCTATTACTGTAACTGAAAAATTACATATAGTAGCAAATTTTGCTATTTTTTGTGCACAGTGACCTGCTCCAAATATTATAAGATTATTTTTTGGAAAAAACACCCTTACAAAGCCTCTAGATTGTCCTCCACAAGTCATCTTTAATTCTCCACTATCAGTAAGAGAATAATCAAAATCAAAGCTTTCATTGTTTTCCATAGCTTTAACACTTCTTTTGATTAAATCGTATTCTATAGCTCCTCCACCAACAGTACCTATAGATGTACCATCTGGAAATACTGCCATGATAGCTCCTTCTTTCCCTGGAACTGAACCGCAGTTTTTAGTTATCATAACTAGAGCAGCTTTTTCTCCCTTATCTACTCTTTCATATAATTTCTTTAATACTAATGCTTCCATAAAATTCCTCCTAGATTAGTCCTTTTCTATTCATCATTAACATAACAGCTTCTAATGTAGCGCCACCGATTGCTCTAGCTTTATCGGAAATTGTATAACAATTTTCTATCTGATCACTTCTAGGGTCGACATCGCCTATTTTAAATCCCTCTGTTACATAAGTATTATGTTTTATTAGACCTCTCACTATTCCTGTTAATTTCGCTTTTACAGGTTTACCTGCAACAGTAGCTATAGTTTCATCTTTTTCTACAAAGTCGCCTATATCCTTTATATTTTGAATATTACCTTCACCTGGTGAATAAAGAACTCTTTCCACTGTATATCCATTTATATTACCTGGATTACCTGTATTTGCACTAGCAGGGCCTTCAAAAATTAATCTACCTAGATTATGACCTCTGTTAGTTTCTATTACTATATCAACATCTTTACCTGCTACAAATCCAGGTCCTAAACCTATAACAATAGGTGCCATATCTATATTAGTTCCAAGATTCTTTTTAGCAATAATAGCATCTACTACTGCAACAGGTTTAATTTTATCAATACTTTCGCATTTAGGATCAACCATCATAGCTACTTTTCCTTCAGCCCAAACTGCTTCTGCATCTTCAACTTTTTCAATTCTCTTTGCAATTACATCTTCAACCTTAGTTTCACCATCATTAATAGCTTCACTTAAAGCTACAGTCCTCCTAATTGCTGTCGGCTTAGGTATTTCTAAAACCAGCACTTTAAAGCCTGCTCTATGTAATCTCTGTATAGAGCCTGTGGAAACATCTCCTCCACCTCTTACAACAACTATCTTATCCATAAACATTACTCCTTAGCTTTTCATAAGCTTCTTTTGTATCAATATCAATATTTTCATATTCAGTATCTATGAAAACTTTTTTTATTATATCTTTATTATTTTTAATTACTGCCGAACCACCCTTATCCTCTTTTATATTTAAAAGTTCTTCTTTTAAAAAACTTGGAAATATTATAGGATTTCCCTTAATATTATTATAGAAAGGGATTATTATCTTAGATGGGTTTTTATCAAATTCATCAAGTAATTCGTTTATTGTTTCACATTTAATGAACGGCTGATCCGCTACAAAAAACATATAACCATCAACATTATCTGAATTTTTAACGCCTAGCTTTATAGACTCTGATTGTCCTTTAAAAGATTTCTCATTTTTTACAGATGTAAAACCTTTTTCTCTTCCATAACTAAGAATTAAATCTTTCCTAGCTACTAAAATTTTTTTATCAAAATCTAATGTAGATATAGTATCTACTATATATTTAAATATTTCTTTATCTTTTAATTTCATTAAAAGTTTATCTCTTTTCATTCGCTTGGAATGTCCAGATGCCATTACAATGGCACTAACCTTCATAAAACTCATCCTTTTTTACTGAGCCATAAAAGAAATTAATATTCATATCTTCTATCTCTTTATTGCTCTTTAAATAATTTATAAGTTCTATTGCTTTATTCTTTTCTTCAATAGTATCTGCTTGATTAAAAAAAATAAATTTTTCTCCTAAAGAATTCTTAAAAATTCCTTTTTCACTTAAAATAATTTTTTCAAATATTTCTTTACTGATTATATCAAATTTACCTGTTATTTTTTCAAGTTCTTCTATAGCAAATACTAAATCATAAGTTGGTTCTTTATCTACTACTTTTATTGAAAATAAGCCTAATGTTTTATTTGTTTTATCAAATATAACAGGCTCTTTATCTCTCCAGCCTTTTAAAGGTAGATTTTTACAACCATCAGATTCAACTATACATATATCAAAATCGTCTTTAATCAAATCAAATTCTTCATTTGAAATAGCTGCAAACTTGCCTTTTCCTTTTATGGTGTTTCCTATAATATACGAGCCTACATTCGCTATTCTATCACTTAAATAGCTGTCTATGCAACCATATATTTTATCGCCTTGATTATCTTTTGGCCTTCCTATCTTAGTACTAGTCGTAAGTAGAACCTTATTGTTTTTCTTTAATTTTTCACCGAGACTATACATAGTAGTTGTCTTTCCACCAGAACCTACTATACTTAAAACATCACCTTTTTTTAAATCTAAAATATCTATAATATCCTTTTTCATAATATAAAAATAGCTACAGAATTATCTGAAGCTACATCCTCCTATATAAACTCATCTATTTAAACTTATTTTATTGGCTTAATCTATATTAGACAAGTATCATTCTTATAGTTTATACATAAAGATATACTCTCTAAAGATTATTATTTTTTTCTATATTAAAAGTGTAACATATTTACCCATCTACTTACAATAATACATCGATTTATATATTAGAAAAAAAGCCTGTATTTTAAACAGGCTTTTTATTATTTTATTTATAACGAGGTATAAATTTACCTTGTCCTTTTTCAACCAGAAGTTTTCCATCTTCTACTATTACATTACCTCTTTGTATAACTGTATTTACTTTGTATTTTGATTTAAATCCTTCATAAGTAGTATAATCTACTACACTATGTCTATTTTTTTGGCTGATTGTATATTCTTTTTTATCATATAAAACTACATCACCATCAGAGCCTATATTTAAAGTTCCCTTAGTAGGATATAAGCCAAATATTTTTGCAGGATTTGTAATTAATATTTCAACTAGTTTTGACTTAGGTATATTTCTATTTTCTCCTTCAGTAAGAATAACTTCCATACGTTCCTCTACTCCTGGAGCTCCTCCTGGTGTTACTCTAAAGTCATCTTTTCCATACATCTTATCTCTTTCAAAGAAAAATGGGCAGTGGTCTGTTGCTATTACATCAACTTCTCCATCTTCTATTCCCTTCCATAATGCTTCTATATCTTCATTTTTTCTGAGAGGAGGTGACATTATATATTTTAGTCCCTCATATCCTTCTTTTTTATATTCATCTTCTGTAAGAGTTAAATATTGAGTACAAGTTTCACAATAAAGATTTTTAACGCCTCTTTTTCTTGCTATTATAATTTCATCTAAAGCTTCTTTAGTTGAAGTATGAACTATATATAAATTTGGATAACCTGCTAACTCTGATAAGTAAATTAATCTATTTACAGCTTCGGCTTCTGTTTGATTAGGTCTAGACTTAGCATGATATATAGGAGTTAATTGACCATTTTGTCCACATTCTTTTCTTAATAATGCAATTGAACCATCATTTTCGCAGTGAACACATATTATCATACCTGTTTTTTTAGCTTGTTGTAATACTCTTAAAATTTCATCGTCTTGAAGCATACCACCGTATGTTGTATATAGTTTCATACTTGGAGTACCTTCTTTATATATTTCTCCAATTTCTTCTATAGAATCATCATTTACATCTTGAATTACACCGTGAAATCCATAATCTATTAGAGCTTTATCTTTAGCTAATACGTGATAAGTATCTAGCATAGACTTTAATGTACAGCCTCTAGGTCCAAAAGCTATATGGTCAACTACAGTAGTAGTTCCCCCAAATGCAGCTGCTCTAGTTCCTGTATACCAATCGTCTACAGCTCTAAATTGACCTAAATCTAAGTCAAAATGAGTATGTACATCAATTCCTCCAGGAAGTAAAATTTTATCTGTACCATCTATAATTTTATCTGCTTTAACTTCTAAATCTTTGCCGATTTCTTTTATCTTTTCATCTTCAATAAAAATATCAGCTATATAATCTTTTGATTCATCTATTATATTTACATTTTTAATTAATAAAGACATAGCTATCTCCCTTCATAGTTTTATTTAAATTTCATCCTTATTTTATTATAATACTTTATTCAAAAATTTGCTATAATTTTGAAAACGAATATCATAGATATATAAAAAAAAGAGTAGACCTAAAGTCTACTCTTAAAATTATAAATTAATTTATGCTTTATCTATTTGATCTCTTTCAGCTTGCTCTTCAGCAATTGATTTCTTAGGTAAAATTAAGTTTAAGAAGAAAACTACTATTGTAGCAAGTATAACTGGAGATGATGTAAATATCATGTTGAACCAGTCAGGGAATTGAGCTACAGCTTCTTTAGGTATTTGAGTAATACCCATACCTAATGCAATACCTAATCCTACGATAGTTGTATTTCTTACTGACATTTCGTCTGATGTTATAAGTTTCATACCACCCATAGTGATTTGAGCGAATACTGAAATAGTAGCACCACCGATTACAGCTTTTGGAACTGAAAGCATTATAGCTCCAAATTTAGGAATAAAACCAGCTATCGCAATCATTATAGCAGTCATTTTGAATACTTGTAATGAAACTACTTTAGTAAATGCAACTATACCAACGTTTTGACTGAAAGTCGCTGTTGGAAGTCCACCTATAAGAGCTCCTAATACAGAAGCAACCCCATTACATTTAATACCACCTGATAACTCTTCATCAGTTGGTTCTCTATCAAGACCACCAACTGTTGTAGAAGTAATATCTCCTACTGCTTGAACTGAGTTTACTATATACATTATAACCATAGTTATAACTGCATCTGTAGGGAATTGTAATTTGAATGGCATTATATGTGGGTAAGTTAACCAACTAGCTTCACCAATTGAGTTAAAGTCAACCATTCCTAATGGAATAGAAACTACATAACCAACTATTATACCTACTAAGATAGCTGCAAGTTTTAAGTAACCTTTAGCATACATATTACAAATTAATACTACTACTAAAGTAAGAACAGCTATTGCCCAGTTTTTAGGATCTCCATATGTAGGGTCGCCTACTCCACCTGCCATATAGTTAAGTGCTACTGTATAAAGTCCAAGACCTATTGTTATAACTACAGTACCAGAAACCATTGGTGGGAATAAATGTCTTATCTTACCAATACCTATACCTACGATAAATGCTACAATACCACCAACTAATTGTGCTCCGTATACAGCACCAATTCCGTATTTAGTTCCTATTGAAATAAGAACTGGAATATACGCAAATGATACACCCATAATTACTGGTAGTCTTGCCCCAACTTTTAAAACTGGATAAAGTTGAAGGAATGTTGCTATAGCAGCGATAAACATACCCGCTTGAATGATGTAAACGGACTCTTCTGCTGTGATAGCTAACTCTGGGATAGCATTAATATTACCAGCTAATACAATTGATGGCAATACGTTACCAATTAACATAGCAAGTAAATGTTGTAATGCTATCGGCAGCCCTCTCTTAATACCCGGCTTACCATCTAAATCAAATAATGATCTAGATTGAACATTTTTCTCTGTCATTTTTCTATCCTCCATATATATTAGGTAGATATATAAGTATTTATAATTCCGAAAAAATAAATCTACCTTTTATTTAAGTAGCTAGGCTACTTATTGTCAATCGTTAAATAATTATTTAATAATAAATTATTATTTAAATTCAAATATGTATATTGTTTTTTATAATCTAGATTTTGCAAACCTTAACAATGTTTAAACCTTCAAGAAATTTAAAAGGTATTACAAATCCCATATATTACTATTATGCCAGTTTTTCTACAAAATGTAAACACATTTCAATATTTTTTTGTAAATATATCGCTATAAAACATGGTCTACTGTTGAAATTATGCTATTGTTAAGTTTTAGTAAAAAATGGCTGAATTTCGAAGAAAATTTAATTATATTAAAATAATATATTAGATATAATAAATTTCTTTATTATTAAAAAAACTATATCATAACAAATTAATATATTTATAGATTTAATTTAGAAACTAAATTAACTAATATATAATATTGTTTTCCTCAAAAACCTTATGCAAGGTAATACCTATTACCTTATATATACATTGTACTTGTTTTTGGAAAATAAATCAATATCTTTTTTTAAAAAATATATACTTTTTTATAATTATTTTTAAAAAAATATTTTTTCTTATAATTTAAGGTATATTAATAAAAAAAGACAAGCATAAATTTTATGCTTGTCTTAAAATTTTTTTATAAGTTAGCCCAAACTCTTGCTGCGCCTTCTCTTGATTTAGCTTTGATAGCTGATTCATCAACAGTAGTTAATTCTCTATTTCTCATTACAAATTTACCGTTAATCATATTGTCCATTACCATAGCACCTTGCATACCAAATAATACATGGCCATTCCAGTTATTAGCTGTTAATGGTGTTATTGGTTCGTATTCTACAGTTATAAGGTCAGCGTATGCTCCTTCTTCAAGAACTCCTAATGGTTTATTGAAGTATTTAGCAAGTATAGCTTTATTGTTTTTGAAAAGTAATTGAATTGATTCTCCAAATCCTTTTGTAGGATCTGCCGTTTCATGAGCTTGTAGTATATTAGCTACTTTTAGTGATTCAAACATATCTTGAGTGTATGAGTCAGTACCTAAACCTACTCTTATACCTTTTTCTAACATATGAACTACTGGAGGAGCTCCTACAGCGTTATTCATGTTTGATTCTGGGTTATGAACTACTGAAGTATCATTGTGTTTTAATATGTCTATTTCTCTTTCTGAAGCATGAACACAGTGAACAGCAATTGATCTTTCACCTAGCATATCGAAGTCATTAAATCTATCAATAACTCTTTTGCCTGTCATTTTTAAAGTATCCCATTGGTCTTCTATACCTTCAGCTATATGAACATGATATCCATCATATACACCTTCCATAGCTTCTCTAGCTTTGTATAGAGATTCATCTGAAACTGTGAATGAAGCATGGATACCAAAAAGACCTTTTATCATGTCGCCATGATCGTCTTTTTGACAAGCTTTAATAAAGTCAACATTTTCTTTTATACATTTATCTCTAGCAGCTTCTCCATCTCTGTCTGTTAATTCAGCACATAGTGAAGTTCTCATTCCAACTTCTTTAGCAGCATCTGCTATAGTGAATAATGAACCAGTCATTGAGTTAGGACCTGAATGGTGGTCAATAACTGTTGTAGTACCATTTCTGATACTTTCCATATAAGTTGTAAGAGCGTTTAATTTTACGTCTTCTAAAGTTAATTGTCTATCTAGTGACCACCAAAGATTTTCTAATACATTGTAGAAATCGTCAGTTGGTTTTGATACAGACATTCCTCTAGCATATGCACTGTAGATATGTGAATGTGCACAAATCATACCTGGCATAATAACGTTTCCTTTAACGTCAACTATTTCTTCATTAGGGTATTTAGCTTTTATATCTTCAAAGTTACCTACTTCTTGAATTACATTATCTTTAACATATACTGCTCCATTTTTATAAAAATGGTTTTTAGCATCATTAGTGATAACTACTCCGTTACCTATTATCATTTTATTAACTCTCTCCTCTCAAGATTTAATAATTACTATTTAATTATTAATTTATAATAAATATAAGTTGTACTATGGAATAGCAATCTATCCCATAGTACATCTATTTAAAATTTTAATTATTCAAAAATTGGGTTAGTACCTTTTGGATCTACAAATAAATATGCATGATCATCTACAATAGTTTTGATGAATTTTTCTAATTGAACAGAAATTTTTTCATCCCCAATTCTATGTTCTACTACTACACCATTTTCTTGTCTTACTAAGAACTTATCGTTAGAAAGTCTTAAGAAACCAACATGTTTTGATAACATAAAGTCTTCATAAGTCCAGAATAGAGTAATTTTATCTTTGTATGGGTCTCCTGCATGTGGACAGAATACTGAACAGTTACCACATTCGTTACACATACCATCGATATGAACTATTTGATGAGGGTTGTTATAACCTTCAACTTCGATAGCTATATTAGCTCTGTTAGGACAAACTTCTGTACAAACTTCACATATTTGATCACATGTTAAGCAACGAAGTCCTTCGTCTTTTCCTTCGATAACATCAACTAAAATACCACGTCTATCGTAAATACTTTCTGGTGTTGAATTAACTTCGAATTTTTTGAAGTCACTACCAATACCTTCTTTAGCTAATATGTCTAGAGCAACATCTTTAGCATCTCCCATAGCTTTAACTATAGTTGAAGGTCCTTTTCTACAGTCACCTACAAAGTAAACATTTTCGATATTAGATTCAAGAGTTGGAAGTAATTGTAATCTTCCTCTTTCATCCATATTGATTCCGTTATCAGCAAATGCTGTAGTGTCTACAGTAGCACCAGTAGCACCAATTACTGTATCGAATTCTAATTCAAGAATTTCGCCAGTACCATTTACTGCTCTTCTACCTGAAGCATCGAAATCGCCTAGTTCCATTTTTTCGCATTTTAAGATTTTTCCGTCATAGCTAATAGGAGCAACTAATTCCATAATTTCGTGTCCTTCAGCTTTAACATCATTAACTTCTTCTTGTGTTGCTGGCATGTAAGCTTCAGTTCTTCTGTATACTAGAACAGCTTTTTCAACGCCTGGTTGTCTAGCTGAAAGTCTAGTACAGTCCATAGCTACGTCTCCAGCACCTATTACTGCTACTTTCTTACCTAGATCCATTCCGCCTTCCATTCTTACATTCCATAAGAAGTCTAAAGCGTCAACTATATTCTCTTGTCCTTCTTTTACTGGAGAACGACCATGATTCCATGCACCTGTAGCAACAATTACATAGTCATATTCTTTTTTAAGTTCTTCGTATTTTTGAGTAACTTCTGTATTAAATTTGAATTTAACACCTTGAGCTTCTGCTATTTTGAAGTCTCTTTCTATACTTTCATCTGGAATTCTGAATTCTGGGATAACATGGCTTACTATACCGTATGGTTTAGCAAGTTTTTCAAATACAGTTACATCCATACCATTTCTTCTTAGGTATGAAGCTGCAGCTATACCACCAGGACCAGCTCCTATTACAGCTACTTTGCTGTCTGTTTTTATTTTTGAAGCAACGATACTGTCAATGTATTCATCTTGAGCATTATCAGCTGCTATTAATTTCATATCTCTGATTTGTAGAGTTTTTTCATAGTCTACTCTTGTACAGAATTCTTGACAATGATGAGCACAAAGTTTACCTAATATTGTTGGTGCAGTATTGTCATTAGCTATAACTTTTATAGCTTCTGCATATTTACCTTGTTGTACAAGTTTTAAGTATTCTGGAATTTGTTGGTTAATTGGGCATCCACCATCTTTACATGGAGCTTTGAAACAATCAACTAATGGTAATTCAGAATCAGTTTTTCTTGATACAACTTTATCTCTGTATAATTTATGGTTTTGAGGAGCATTTATTAGTTCATCAACATATTTTTCAAGTCCTTCAACGTCTATACCTTTCCAGCTATCTTGAAGATATGGTTCACAAGCTTCTGCTAATTGGTTAAATCTTGTGTATCCACCTGGTTTAAGGATTGTTGTAGCAACAGTTATTGGTTCTAATCCAAGTTTAAATAAATCTTGAATATTTAATCCTGTAGCACCACCTGAGTATGACATTGGTAATTTACCGTCAAATGCTTTTGATAATTTAAGAGCTAAACTCATTGATAGTGGTAATAATGAACGTCCTGACATGTACATTTCTTCTGATGGAAGTTCATTTCTCTTAGTATCTACTGGACAAGTATTAGTTATTTTTAGACCAAATACTCTGCCTTCTTCTTTTGCTAATTTCATAAGTTTTTCGAACATTACTATAGCATCTTCATATTGAAGGTCGTTTACATAGTGATGATCTGTAAATGAAATGTAATCAAATCCCATTTTATCTAGAGTATTTCTAACATAGTCATATCCTAGCATAGTTGGGTTACATTTTACGAAAGTGTTGATTTTCTTTTCAGTTAATAAATAACGTGCAATACTTTCAATCTCATTAGCTGGACAGCCATGTAGTGTTGATAAAGTAGCTGATGCACATATTTGTGAACTAATTCCTTCAACATCTTCTTTAGTAACTTTGTCAAATTTATCTAAATTGTTTAGAAGGTAGTCTTTGCATTCTTTGAATATAACTGTGTTAGATGCATCTTTCATTCCTTCTATGTAACTATCTACTTTTTCTGATTTAATGCCTTCTAAATCATATCCTACTGATAGGTTGTAAGCAAAATCTTGAATATCTGAAATACCAAATTCTTTTGCTAATACTCTTATTGCTAAAAATGCTTTTATGTACTCTTCATAAGCTTGTGGTACAGTTAATTCTGTTGACCACTCACAGTTATAACATTCATCTTGTGCATTTATACATGGTCTAGCAACAGCGTTTTGGATTTGTTCTCCATCCATTATTTGAACTGTTTTAACTTCAATAAATCTTGCACCTGTAAGGTATGATGCGATAATATTTTGTGCTAATTGTGATTGTGGGCCTGCAGCTGGTCCTACTGGTGTAGAAAGCTTGTCGCCTAACACATTTGTCATATATTTACCGCTATTTTTATAAAATTTTTCTTCCTTAATTCCAAAAACACTACCTTTTTGTCTATACTCATCTAGACACCAATCAATTAATTGGTTAAAAGGTATAGGTCTCATAAATTCACTCATTTATTAATCCTCCTTAAAATATATCCTTTTTTTAAAATAATCAGGACTTCTTCTTAATTAAGAAGAAATCCTAGTACCTGTTCTACCTGCAAGACCATCTGCAGCTGCTTCTAATGATGTAATTAGAGCGCTTCTACCTTGTTTTGATTTAGCAAATTGCATTGCTGCTTCAACTTTTGGTAACATTGATCCTTCAGCGAACTCTTTGTCAGCTATATACTTTTGACATTCTTCAATAGTTAGGTTGCTTAACCATTCTTGATCTGGTTGTCCAAATTTGATTGCAACTTGTTCTACTGCAGTTAGAATTACAAGAGTATCAGCATCTACTAGTTCTGCTAATTTTGCTGATGAGAAATCTTTATCGATTACAGCTGGTACACCAACATATTTACCGTTTTCATCGATAACTGGTATTCCACCACCGCCTACAGTGATAACTATATTACCAGCTTCAACTAATGCGTTAACAGATGATTTTTCAACTATGTCAACTGGTTTTGGTGAAGGTACAACTCTTCTGTATCCTCTTCCAGCATCTTCTTTAAAGTCATAACCTTTTTTGCTCATCTCTTCAGCTTCTTCTTTAGTGTAGAATGATCCAATTGGTTTAGTTGGATTTTCAAAAGCTTTATCTTCTTTATCAACAACTACTTGAGTTACTACTGTAGCACAAGCTTTGTCAATATTTCTTGATCTTAATTCATTTTGGATTGCATTTTGTAAATGGAAACCTATATAACCTTGGCTCATTGCTCCACATTCTGGGAATGGCATTAATGGAGTTGCTGCTTCTGAATTATGAGCAGTTTCCATAGCTAAGTTTATCATTCCTACTTGTGGACCATTACCATGTGCAATAACAACTTGATTTCCTTTTTCAACTAAATCAACAATTGATACAGCTGTTTGTCTAACAGCTTCTTTTTGAGACTCTGGGTCGTTACCTAAAGCGTTTCCACCAAGAGCTATAACTATTTTTTCACTCATTATAAAATCCCTCTACTAAGTTTATTATATATTCTATCCTAAAAAAAGTCAAAACCAAAACCGAATATAAATATATTCAGTTTTGGTGACCTTTATACTTGACTAACTATATTTTACTGGCTAATTTAAATTAGCAGTTTTTCTCACAATAAATAGTTGGAAGTGCTGCGTATACTGCTGCACAAGTAACTAAGTCTTGTTTCCAAGTAATTTCGTTTGGAGCGTGAGCTTGATCTTCAGCACCAGGACCAAATCCGATTACTGGAATATTGTGTCTACCCATTATAGCAACACCATTTGTTGAGAATGTCCATTTATCAGTAAGTGGACGAGCAGCTCTTTTAGCTTCTTCTTTTTCAACTGGAGGAGCAATTCTCTTATCTCCGTATAGGTTAGTGTAAGCTTCTTCTAAAGCTCTTGTAACTACGTGATCTTCTGGAATTACCCAAGTTGGGAAGTAAGCGTCTTGTTCATAAGCAAGACCTGTCCATGATGGTCTACTGTATTTGTACATAGTAACTTTTGCACCATATTTTTTAGCTGATGGTAAGTTTCTGATTTCATCTAAACAGCTTTCCCAAGTTTCACCAGCAGTCATACGACGGTCAAGTGATACTGCACAGCTATCTGCTACTGCACAACGGCTTGGTGAAGTGTAGAATATTTGTGAAGTTGTAACAGTTCCACGGCCTAAGAAACGAGCTTCTTCCCATTCAGGGTTGTATTTTTCGTCTAACATTTTTACAAGACCTTTGATTTCTGTTGAATCTTCAGCATCATTTTCGTTAAGTTGTTCAATTTCAAGAAGGATTTTAGCCATTTTGTAAATAGCGTTGTCTCCTCTTTCTGGAGCTGATCCGTGACATGAAACTCCTTCAACTTCTACTCTAATTTCCATTCTACCTCTTTGTCCTCTGTAGATACCACCATCAGTTGGTTCTGTAGATACTACAAATTCTGGTTTAATGTTTTCTTGTTCGATCATGTATAACCAGCAGTTACCGTCACAGTCTTCTTCTTGAACTGTACCAGTTACTAATGCTGTGTATTTGTCTGATAAAAGATCTAAGTCTTTCATAACTTTTGCACCGTAAACAGCTGAAACGATTCCGCCTAATTGGTCAGAACCACCTCTACCACCGATTGTGTGTTCGTCTTCGAATCCTTCATATGGATCAAAGTTCCAGTTATCTCTATTACCAATACCTACTGTATCTATATGAGCGTCAAAACCGATTAAAGTTTCGCCAGTACCCATTTCTCCAAGTACGTTACCTTGTTTATCGATCCAAGCTTTGTTGAAACCAACTTTTTCCATTTCTTCTTTGATTCTTTCTGCTTTAGGACCTTCTTCACAACTTTCTCCTGGAAGAGCAATTAAGTCTCTAAGGAATTTAGTCATGTCAGCTTCGTAACCTTGAGCAACTTCTTTAATTTTATTGAAATCTAAGTTTGCCATTTGTATATATTCCTCCTATGGATTTAAATTAATTCTATCTATAAATCGTTTATATATTATTAGTGTTATATATAATAACCCCTTACTAACACTTAATATTAAGCGTTAGTAAGAAGTTAGTTTTTTGTTATCTTTCAAAAGCTAATTAATTATTAATTATCTAGCAAGTCTTGCTTTGTTTTGATCTAATAATTTTTGAAGAGTAGCTTCTGGGTTTTTAATTTTTTGTAAGAAGATCATAGCAGCTATGATATATGGTTTGTAGCTTGCTTCTTTATATAGAGGAACTCTGTATCTTGCGAATACTGATTCATCTACTTCTCCTTCTTCAGTGCTTAGGCCAGTGATGTCAGCTGGTAAGCAGTGCATGTAAAGAGCTTTACCGTCTTTAGTAAGTTTCATCATATCTTCTGTACAAGCCCAGTCTTTGTGTTGAGCGTTTTGTTCAAGAAGTTTTTTCTCAAGAACGTCGATTTCGTCGAATTTACCTTCTCCGTAAAGTTCAGTTCTTTCTTCCATTGCTGCGAATGGTGCCCAGCTCTTTGGATATACGATATCAGCATCTTTGAATGCTTCTTCCATTGAGTTAGTTTTTGTAAATTTACCACCGTATTGTTCAGCATGTTTTTTAGCTATTTCTTCTACTTCTGGCATTACTTCGTATCCTTCTGGATGTGCAAGTGAAACTTCCATACCAAATCTTGTCATAAGACCGATGATACCTTGAGGTACTGAAAGTGGTTTACCGTATGATGGTGAGTAAGCCCAAGTCATAGCTATTTTTTTACCTTTAAGGTTTTCTACTCCACCGAATTCATGGATGATGTGAAGCATGTCAGCCATTGATTGTGTAGGGTGGTCTATATCACATTGTAAGTTTACAAGTGTAGGTCTTTGTTCAAGAACTCCTTCATCATATCCACCTTGTACATATTCTGAGAATTCTTTCATGTAAGTGTAACCTTTACCGATGTACATATCATCACGGATACCAACAACGTCAGCCATGAATGAAATCATGTTAGCAGTTTCTTGAACTGTTTCACCATGTGCTATTTGTGATTGTTTTTCGTTTAAGTCTTGTACTTCTAATCCTAGTAAGTTACAAGCTGAAGCGAATGAAAATCTTGTTCTTGTTGAGTTATCTCTGAATAGTGAGATACCTAAACCTGAATCAAATATTTTAGTACTTACATTGTTTTCTCTTAGGTGTCTAAGAGCGTCAGCTACTGTGTATACAGCCATTAACTCATCTTGTGTCTTATCCCAAGTATGGAAGAAGTCATTTTGGTACATGTCTGAATACTCAAGACCTTTTAATTGTTCTAATAATTCATTAAACTTATTACTCATTGGCAAATCTCTCCTTATTTTGTGTTATATATATTAAAAGTTTTTTGACTTTGTCAACTATTTATAAAATTAACCTCTGTATGTTGGGTATCTTCCGTCCCAAACTACTTCTCTATAGTGTTTGAAATCTGTGTCCCCTTCAGTACTGAAGAATAATACTACTGAATCTTCATCAAGACCAATTGTTTCTTTAAATTCTTTTAGGTCTTCACGTTCCATTATTTCAGTGAAAGCTCCAAATGGTGCTGCTCCTGATTCACCTGAGATTATTGCAGTATCGCCTTTAAGTGGGTTACCTAATATTCTCATTCCTCTAGCTGCTGCTAGGTCTGGTGCTGCAACGAAGTTATCTGCGTATGCATGAAGAACTGGCCATCCTATAGTTACAGGTTCACCACATGCTAAGCCAGCCATGATAGTTCTCATTTCTCCTGTTACATTATGGATAGTTCCATCGTCAGCTTCTGCTGTATTATATAGACATGATGCTTTTGTTGGTTCTACTACAGTTATTATTGGTTTGTCTTCGCCTTTAAGTACTGAACTAAAGAAACCAGTAACACCTGTTGCTAATGAACCTACACCAGCTTGTACAAATATGTGAGTTGGTTTTTTACCAGCTTTTTCCATTTCTAGGTAAGCTTCATATGCCATTGTAGCATATCCTTGGAATATCCAAGTAGGTATTTTTTCATAACCATCCCAAGCTGTATCTTGTACCATTACCCAGCCTTCTTCTTCTGCGTGTTTGTTAGCTAATCTAACACACTCGTCATAGTTCATGCCTTCCATGATATCACATGTAGCTCCATGAGCTCTTATAGCGTCTCTTCTTTGAAGTGAAGATCCATCTGGCATTAATATAACACATTTTTGACCAAGTTGTTGAGCAGCCCAAGCTACACCTCTTCCGTGGTTACCATCAGTAGCTGATACGAAAGTTATTTCACCAACTTTGTCTTTTACTTCTTTTGAAGTAAGTCTACTTGCTGGAAGTTCATCTATATCTACGCCTAGTTTATCAGCTATATATTTACCTATAGCCCAAGTACCACCTAGTACTTTAAAAGCGTTAAGACCAAATCTGTAAGATTCATCTTTTACAAATATGTCTTTAACTCCAAAGTATTTAGCAGCTTCTTTTAAATTTACTAATGGTGTTTCTTCGTATTGTTCAAAACTTGAATGAAATTTCAAAGTTTGTTGAACTACTTTTTCATTAATAAAGTCTAAAGCAATTTGTTCTCTTTTAGTTACATCATTGTGTACTATTTTATAAGTTTCAGTCATGTCTTCTCCCTTTCTATTAATATCTTATTATTTTATTTTATGACACCTATATACATTGCAATTTCCATGCCAAGTTTTATTAAACCTGTTTGGAATTTTTTTATATAAGCATCGTAAATACGTTGTAATTTAGCCATTCTATATATAGCTTTTTATTTTTATTTATATTAAAAACTTATCTTATTTTCTTTTTTTATCAATATGATAAAATTTATCATATTGATAAAAACCTTATAAATAGTTGTTTTTCATCTTATTTAATGATTTGTTTATTTGAATTATCATTTTGATAATTATCTTTTTCATATATTAAAATCACGACTCAATATTTTGTAATTTCCTATATAAAGTAGCTATTCCTATACCTAAAGCTTTAGCTGCTTGCTCTTTTCCTTTAGTATTATCTCCAAATAAATTTATTGCTTTTTCTATCTCTTCTTTTTCTAGAAGTTCTAGAGGCTTTATTAAATTTTTATCTGGAATAATTAAATCTAATGGGTCAAATATATTTTTAGGAAGAGTATTCATATCTATAATTCCGTCCTCCATCATATTTACCATATATTCGACAACATTTTCTAATTCTCTTACATTACCAGGCCATGGATATTCTATCAAAGTCTTCATAGCTCTATCATCTATATAGTTAAAATTTTTTCCAAACATCTTTCTATAATGTTCTATAAAATGTTCTGTCAACTCAACTATATCAGCTTTACGCTCTCTTAGCGGCGGTATCTCAATCGGAATAACATTTAATCGATAATATAAATCTTCTCTGAATTGATTTTCTCTAATCATCTTTTTTAAATCCTTATTAGTCGCAGCTATAATTCTGACATCTAATGGAATTATTTGATTAGATCCTATTCTTGTTATTTTTTTATCCTGAATTACTCTTAGAAGTTTAGACTGTAAGTAAAGTGGCATATCTCCAATTTCATCTAGAAATATTACTCCATTATTTGCTAGTTCGAATTTTCCTATCTTACCTTTTGGATCTGCTCCAGTGAAAGCACCTTTTACATATCCAAACAATTCACTCTCTAGCAAGGATTCTGGTATCGCTGCACAGTTTATTGCTACAAACTGTTTATCATGCCTATCGGAATTCTTCCATATAGCAGTAGCTACCATTTCTTTTCCTGTTCCACTTTCTCCAGTTATTAACACTGTAGATATTGAATCTGATACTTTTAAAATATTTTCTTTTAACTCAAGAGTTTTTTCACTACTACCAATTATACTTTCTGTATCAGCTATATTTATAGTAGATGTCATCTCGTAGAAATTGGATTGTACTTTTTTTAAGTCTCTGAATAAAAGAACTTTATCATAATTTTTGTTTTTTGGAATTTTAAAAATTTCACCAAATACTTTGCTTGTCTTATTTCCTATCTTAATTATAAATTCACTACTGTCGTTTACATTATCTCCAGTATATTTAATCTCGATAGGTTCATCTTTAATTAACCTTGTTATACCAAGCTGTTTTTTGGCTGATTGATTAATAGTGTTTATCTGCCCTTTAGAGTCTATAATTATTGCCCCTTCATCCATATTTTGAATGATTATCTTTAACATGGCAACCATAGCTTTTCTATTTTCAGCTACTTCTGTCTCTGTAACTTTCATAGCTATTAACTCTGAAAACTGGCATATAAAATCTTTATAAAGTTTAAGATTTTCTATCAATCTATTTTTTATAACATAATCTTTACTCACTATATTAATTACCCCTATAGTTTCATCTTCTTTAATTATAGGAGTTATTATTTTGTAAGTTATGTCACAATTCTTTTTTATCTCACAACCCTTACAGATTAAATCTGTTCTCGGTTCTTCGATAACAACTTGTTCAATTGTATTTAGCATAACTTTATGAGTAGAAATTGAATTATCTATTAAGGCTTCATCTTCTGTAGATGAGGTAGCAACTTTTTTCATATTACTATCAATTACTTCTACATATGCACCTGTCATATCAGAAGCTATAGTAACATATCTTTGTACTACATCTTTTATATTTAATAATTCATTCATTTTACCTTATCCACACCTTATTATATTAGTAAAAACTAAGTATGTCAAATATATGCAAATTGCGTCTTAGTAGTCTTTTAAAGTAATAATTAAACTATATTTCGTAGTCTAAAGTTTCTAAAAACTCTTCAAAACGTCTTTCAGCATCCTCATATATTTCCATAAGTTTTTTACCTTCATTAGTGAGTTCAGAGCCTCCACCTTTAGCTCCACCAATCTCTCTAATCAATAAAGCTTTACCTATGCCCTCTTCACAATCTTTTATTACATTAAATGCTTTGCTGTAAGACATTTTCATTTTTTTTGCAGCTTGATTTAATGAACCTGTTTCATCTATAAATTTTAACAATGTGTAAGGACCTTTTCCGAATAATTTTCTACCATCCTTATCACTTATAGTCCAAATTTTTCCGTTAAATTTCATAATTACTCCCTTTCATTATTTAGTTCTTCTAGTGCTCTGTCATACCAAATTGGTCGTATAGTCGAAAAATCATCATAATATGACATTATTTCTTCTGTCTTTAAATTCACAACATCTTTATGAATTTCTTTTCTGCTTTTAAATATTTCTCCCCATGCTTCTACTATTGTATATAGGGCTAATATTTTAAAAAAGCTTCTAGGAACATATTCTCCAAAATATGATTTTAATACACCTAGTATAAAGTATTCTATTTTATGATTTGATAAGCTTATATTTCTAAATTCAAAATAAGGATCTGCTATATAAGATTTATCAAATAAATCAAAATCTATTTTTCCTTCTTTTGACATAACTACATCAGCAAAGCTTTTCAAATACAATATATTAGTGGATTCTCTTTGATTTAATAGATATCTATTTTCTTCAAGATAATCTAGTAATATATAATCTTTCCGTCCTCTATATTCGCCTATTCCATATTCATGTATAACTAAATCTATTTTATAATTATAAATTTTACTCCATTCACAATTTCCCTCTTCTAAATGATCTACATGAAGTTTTTTTAAAAACGTTCCAAATTTTTTTCCAAGTTCATATTGTTCTTTGTTGGATACACAATATTTATCATTTTTTACATACTCTTTTATACTATAGGTCTTATTTTCTATTTGTCCTACATCTATAATAGTATTTACATTTTCATCTAAAGATTTTAATTGGTCAAACCAATTTTTCTTAGATTCCATAGATAATAAAGTATTTGCATTTATAATTTCTAATTTATAATCGCCTATATCAGTTTTTACTACTGTAAAATTATTATTTAAATTTTCCAGTTTCAATATTGATTTGTCTTTAAAAAATGGTATAGAACTTACTAAATTCTTCATATTTACCCCCATAAAGATATCACATCAATATTATTGTACCATAAAATTTATTAAATTTATTATTTTGATAATTTTACTTTAAACAAAGACACCTAGATCTAGGTGTCTTTGTTATTTATTAATTATTTTTTTCAAATTCTGTTTCAATATTTTTTGCTATCTCTGATGTCTTTTCTAAATTTAAAATATTTTCTGCATATTCTTGTGCGTCTTCATAACTAGTATTTCTTATTATATCTTTTATTTTTGGAAGAGTTGAAGCTGCTGCACTAAATTCATCTAAGCCCAAACCTAATAAAAGTTTAGTAGCTTTTGGATCTCCTGCAAAGCCTCCACACATACCTGTCCATTTTCCAACTTTATGAGAATCATCTATAACTTTCTTTATCATTCTCAATACGGCTGGGTTATATGTGTTGTATAGCTTAGATATTTTTTCATTACCTCTATCTGCTGCAAGAACATACTGTGTTAAATCGTTAGTTCCTATACTAAAGTAATCAACATATTTTATTAAGTCTTCAGAAACTATAGCAGATGCTGGAGTTTCAATCATAACCCCTATTTCTATATCTTCATCAAATTTAATATTTTCTTTTCTTAAATCAGCTTTTAAATCATTTAAAATATCTTTTACCCTTATTACCTCTTCAACTGATATAACCATAGGCAAAAGAATTCTTACTTTTCCAAAGGCAGATGCCCTCAGTATAGCTCTTAATTGTGCATTAAATACTTCTGGTAAATCAAATGAAATTCTCAAAGCTCTCCAACCTAAAAATGGATTTTCCTCTTTTGGAAATTCATAATAAGGCAGTGCTTTATCGCCACCTATATCTAATGTTCTTATAATTAAAGGCTTGCCATCTAATTTTTCAGCAGCTTCTTTATAAACTTCAAACTGCTCTTCTTCCGTTGGGAAATGAGTATTTTCCATATATAAAAATTCAGTTCTAAATAAGCCTACTCCTTCAGCTCCCATTTCTAGACCTAAGTCTAAATCAGATATATTACCTATATTACAGGCAACTTCTACTTTTTTATTATCTGTAGTTATAGCTTCTTTATATTTATTTTTTTCCAGTCTTTCTTTTTCTGTATCCATTTTTTCTTTTAATTTTAAATATTTGTCTATTAATTCTTTATCTGGATTAATATAAATTTCACCTTTAACTGCATCTAATATAATATAGTCTCCATCTTTTACAGATTTTGATATATCCTTCATTCCAACTAAAGCTGGTATTCCTAAAGTTTGGGCTATGATAGAAGTATGTGCTGTCTTACCTCCTAAGTCCATAGCAAATCCAAGTACTTTTTCTTTATCCATTGTAGAAGTATCAGATGGTGTTAATTCCTCGGAAACTATTATTACTTCATCTGATAATTTAGACAAGTTTTTTGGCTCTACTCCACTTATTTTATATAAAAGTCTCTGACCAATATCTTTATAATCAGATGCTCTTTCTCTCATATATGAATCTTCTAAAGATTCCATCATAGCTACCATTTCATTTATAGAATCAAATAACGCTTTTAATGCATAATCTTTTTCATTTTTTATTTTTCCTATTACGGTTTCTTTTAGAAAAGGATCGTCTAACATACCAATATGGGCGTTAATAACTTCTTTTTGTGTTTCTGTTTCTACTTTTGCGTTTTTAAGGTCATTACTATATGCTTCCAAAGCTTTATCAAATTTTTCAATTTCATTTTCTATTTCTTCTTCTTTTACTTTTTTAGTAGGAATTTGTATATTTAATTTTTCCAATAATAACACTTTACCAAGTGCTATACCTTCAGAAGCTATAATACCTTTTTTAATTTCATTCATAGTTTCCTCCTTATACGCAAAAGGATGCTGAAAAATCAGCATCCTTTTCTATCAACTTGATGCAGATTAATCTGCTAAGTTTTCAATAAACTCTACAAGTTTTTCTAAATTTTCTTCTTCGTTTTCACCATTAATTCTAACAGTTACTTCTGTGCCTTTTGATATACCTAATGCCATAACATTGAAAATACTTTTAGCATTAGCTGTCTTACCATCTTTTATAAGTTCAACATCTCCATCAAAATTTTTCACAAATTGAACTAAGGCTGCTGCAGGTCTAGCATGTAAGCCTGTTTCATTATTAACTACTACAGTTTTTTCTACCATCTAATTACCTCCTAATAATAAACATTTAATTATTTTTCATATCAAATATTATAAGATTATTGTAACACCATAAAATAATATATTCAATTTTTAAACTAATTTTAATAATGAAATTTAATTTTATAATTCTTTTTTAATCTATTATATAGTTCTATATCTATATTTTTTATATTTTCTAAATAATCATCTAAATTATTTGCATTATATATTATTTTACCCAATAATATATATTCAAAAATTTCTTTTGTCTTTTCTATATCTTTTGGACTATTTTCCCAGTATCCAAAATTTTCATAACTTTTTATTATTGATAATAAAGCTTTAAATACTATATCTTTGTTATAAGTTTTATTTATTAGATTTCCTAAATCTTGTGATTTTATATTTTCTAAACTTTCACTATTAGAAAGTAATTCTTTAGCATAGCCGATTAAGCAGTTGCCTCCTTCACAAGTTGGACAATCTCCTTTATGGCTTATATCATCACATATATCATTTGTAAATTTTTTTAATAGCTCTCTTTGATTATATAATTCTTGAGCAACCTTTTTATATCTAGTAATTTTATTTTCACGAGATTTTTTTATAAATTTATAAAGAAATATCGCTTCTATTAATATAACAAATATTATCCACAATACAATATAATTTAAATTTAAACTTATTAATTTACTAATACCAAATATTATAAATATTATGGAAGCAATTATTTTAATAGTATTTTCTGGAATTTTTTTACCTAGACGAGAACCAATAACTATTCCCAATAAACTAGTTACCATCATAGCAGATACAGTGCCTACTAATATCATATATGGATTAGCAGACTCAGATGCTAATGTCATAGTTACTAATTGAGTTTTATCTCCAAATTCTCCTAAGAAAAATGTAATCATAACTGTGATTATCGGCAATTTATAATCTTTTTCGCCTTCATCTTCGTCATCTTCATACCTTAGAGATAAAAAGCCAAATAATATAAAGACAAATGCTGTGATTATATTAATATAAGACATTGGCACTAATTTATTTATATATTTACCCACTAATACTGCAATACCATGATTTAAAAGTATTCCCAAAAAAACTCCTGGTATTACCACTCTCAGTTTATACTTTGTAGCAAAAGTCATAGCTAATAATTGAGATTTATCTCCCATTTCAGCAAAAAATACTAATATAAAAGCTTGAATTATTTCATTAATCGTAATCTTCTCCCTTTAAATATATTATTTATTTATTTTTGCTACAGATTCTCTCTTCATTATTTGTGTTGGAAGCACATTTGTTTGAGTAATTTTAGTTTTTTCTTTTAATTCTTTAACTAATTTTCTCATAGAAACTGCTCCTATATCATAAAGTGGTTCTTGTACAGTTGTAAGCGTAGGTTTAAATATTTTAGAAGTTGGTAAATCTCCAAAACCTGCTACAGAAATATCATCTGGTATTCTTATATTCTTTTCGTAACAGTAATTCATAAATCCTACTGCTAAATCATCTGATGCTAAAAATACCGCTGTAGAATTATTTTCTTTAGCAACTTTCATAATTTCATCCCCAGCTTCATAACCAGGTTTAACCCTTATATCATTTACATCTACTAATTCTATATTTACACCAAAATCTTTTTGTGCTGCTTTTATACCTTTTAATTTATCTTTACTTACATTTGTATTATCATCAGCTGAAACAAATATTATATTTTCATGGCCTTCTTCATTTAAATGTTTAACCATATTCTCTACAGCTTGTACATAATCTATAGTTACTGTATGAATATCTCCTACATTATAAAATTTATCCAATAAAATAAATGGTGCTGATTGTTCTTTAAGCTTATAAACTATTTCTGGTTTTGCTCTTTCTGTAATTAAAATTATACCTTCTACTTGTTTAGTAAACATAAAGTCTATAATTTTTTTCTCTGTTTCTATATCTCCATAAGTGCTTGAAAGTAAGATATCGTATTTATACATTCTTCCAATTTCTTCTATACCTCTAACCATTTGAGCCATATAAGAGATTCCTATATCTTCCACTACAACACCTATTAAGTTGGATCTTCTCATTACTAATGATCTCGCTACTTCATTTGGTTTGAAATCCAATTTCTTTATAGCATCTAAAACTTTTTTTCTTGCCTCTGGACTTACTGGCTTAGAGTCATTCATAACCCTAGATACTGTTGATATAGATACTCCTGCTAATTTAGCAACGTCTTTTATAGTTGGTGATGACATATAATCACTCCTTTAAAATTATGTCAATTATTCTTTAATTAATACGTTTAATTTTTCTTTTTCTATTTTAAATTTTTTCGGTAAATATCCTGCAAACTCGCCATCAATATCTACAGATATTTTCTCATCTGATAAAAATTCAATCTCCTTAGTTTGAAAATATTCAACTTCATTTTGTTGTATATGCTCTCCTGTAAGTATCTTCATAAATAGCTTTGCTATATCTACTACTCGGTCACCTTTTTTTATAATAACTACATCTAATAAACCATCATCAATTGCAGCTTCTGGTGCCAATTTTGTAAAACCACCAATAGAAGGAGAGTTAGATACAAAGAAAATTAACACATCTTCTGTAATCATTTTACCCTTTTTTTCATAACTAATTTTCATAGGCTCTGTTATCGTCTTTGGTACTTCTTTTACCCCTTGGATAATATAAGCAAATCTTCCAAAATAAGCTTTTAAACTCTTGTCAGTATTATGCCCAACATTTGCTATATTTCCACAAGCTGCTACATTTATAAAATACCTATCAGATGCTAATCCTAAGTCTATTTTTTTAGTTATACCCTTTTTTATAACTTCATAAAATTCATCTATATCATTTGGTAGGTTTAAATAATTTCCGAAATCGTTTACTGTACCAGTAGAGAAAATTCCTAAAACTATATCTGAATCCATAGTTGCAATTCCATTTGCAACCTCATTTACAGTTCCATCTCCACCACATACAATAATCATATTCCAATCTTCTTTACATGCTTTAATCGCTTCATTGTAAGCATCTTTTTCGCCTTTTGTATTGAATTTATTTACTGTATATCCACCATCTAATAATCTACTGCAAAGCAAATCAATTTGAGCTTTATTTGTTTGTGCACCAGAAGATGGATTATTTATTATTTTTATTTTATTCATTAGCACACCATCACTGATTTTAATAAATTTATAGATTTTAAAATATTCTAGAATAGAAGTATTTCTTCTGCTTTCATAAGACTATACTATTTTACATAATATATGACTAAAACACAAGAAAAAGTGGAAAGAATTGAATAGACTCAACTCTTTCCACATAGCTCTTAATCAGTATATACTATTTCTTTTTATTAAACAAGCTTTTTACGAAATTAAATATTTCTATTATATAGGAAAGATAATCTCCAGAACTTGTTATTCCATATTTAATATTAGTCGTTGCATCTGTAACAGATTCAGCTACGTAGTCAACTGTATCTAAAACATTTTCTGACATATCTCCAACTGAATTGGTAGTTCTATTAATATTAGATGCGATACCCTTTACATCTGGAGAAATATCACCAATAAGTCTATCTGTTTTATCAGTCAAATTATCAACATTTCTAAGTATTCTAGGAAGCTCAGTCATAGTTTGATCAATATCTTTTTTATTATCTACTATAGTAGTTCTTATAGTGCTTAGAATCCCGCTAAGTTTTACAAAAAATACTATTAAAGAAATAAATAAACCAGATAGGCAAATGTACATTAAAAATTTTACAATATCAATAAGTGTAAGACTCACTGTCATAAAAACACCTACCTATTCTTTGTCTTTTTTATCGTTTTTATTGTTTTTATTGTTTTTTTTATCTTCTTTACCGATATTATCAGCTACTTTTGATAATTCTTCCCTTGTTTCTTTTAAATCTTTTCCTTTAATTTCTTTATCAATTCTATCAGCAACATTTGATAGAGATTCTCTAGTTTTTTCTAAATCTTCATCTGTTACTTCTTTATCTTTTAAGTCTTTAGCAATAGATTCATCATTTTCAGCATCTTGAATATAATCAATTATATAATCTTTCGCTTCGTCAAATTCATCTGCTACTTTGTGTAACTCAGTCATATTTCTATCTTGATATTCTTGATATTTATCCTTCAAGTCATGAGAGATTTCATCACTTTTTTCTTTTAAGTTCTCAATAGCAGTATCTATGTTTTGTTTAGCTTGAACTGTAGCATCATCTGCAAAATCTGCAATATCTTTTCTAGTTTCTTCTCCAGATTTTGGAGCAAAAAGTATACCTGCTGTTACACCTGCTAAAGAACCTAGAATTGTACCTACTGCAATATTTTTAGCACTCTTCATTTGTCTTTTTCTAGTTTCTAAACGTAGTTCTCTTTCTCTAGCTTTACGTCTGTCATCTAAATAATCTTTTAAACTCATATAATCTCTCCTTTGCAACCTATAATTTTTTGTTACTTTGCTGTTAAACATATACCCGAAGTTTAATAACATAATCATATATTAAATATTATATTAAAATAAAATATATATAACAGTATTATAAATAAAAAAAGCAGCAAATGCTGCTTTTATTTATAATGGTTCCCTAGAGATAACCTTGAACTATAAAACCCTCTTGTATGAAGGTGGGTTAACTGTCTACAGCTCTGACTTCCCTATAATAGGGCATGTCTTCTGCTTTCGAACTCCGTCATCCCATATAGTAACATGTAGGAATTATGCTGAGGTCATCTCTAAGGTACTTTGATTATATATGAAAACCTTATTAAAATCAAGGTGTAATAATATCTTATCTTTTATATATAGTATGTTATTATTTAAATAATTTCTGAATACCTAACTTTTCTGATATAATAAATTTAGAACGAATTATTTGGAGGTAAAGCCAAGTATGGATGAAAAATCTAATTCACAAAAAAAAATAATTAACCTTTTTAGTAACAGAAACCATAAATCATTTCTAGTTAGTAACCAAATCAAAAAGAAATTTGAGAACAAAGGATATGAAGTATCAGAAAAATACAATAATAAAGCCTCGCTAAATATATGTGTTGGTGGAGATGGAGCTTTTTTAAGAGCTGTACATAATTCATGTTGCTCTATTATTCCGTTTGTAGGAATTAATACTGGTAATTTAGGATTTTATCAAGAAATTTTAACAAATGAAATCGATGAATTTGTCGAAAGATTTATATCTGGCGACTATGAAATTGATAGATTATCTCTAGTTGAAGCAAGAGTTTATTTTAAAAATTCAAAAAAAATTGCTAGGCATTATGCTATTAATGAGTTTTTAGTAAGGGCAAAAGAACAATCTATAGTACATCTAGATGTATTTATAGACGGAAATCATCTGGAAACTTTTGCAGGTGATGCACTAATAATTTCCACACCTTCTGGCTCTACTGCATACAATTTTGCAGCTGGTGGAAGCATCTTATATAATACGTTAAAAGGATATCAACTTACACATTTAGCTCCTATTAATTCAAGATCTTATAGATCTCTTTCTAACTCCGTAATCTTACCTTCTAATGCAGTCCTTAAAACCGAAGTAACAAAAATTGATAGAAATAATGAATATTTGTTAATAATTGATGGTATAAATAAGTATTATAAGAGAAGTGCCATAGACTATATTGAATTTGGTATTTCTAAAAAACATATAAACAAATTAGTATTTAACAAAAATTGGTATTGGTTAAATATAAAGGACAAATTTTTATAATTAGCCTTTAAGGAGGATTTTATGAAATTAGTACTAGTAAGACATGGACAAAGTGAATGGAATAAATTAAATTTATTTACTGGTTGGACAGATGTTGAATTAAGTGAACAAGGTATTTTAGAAGCTAAAGATTGTGGTAAAACACTTTTAAAAGAAGGTTTTGATTTTGATATCTGTTATACTTCTTATTTAAAAAGAGCTATTGATACGCTTAATATTGTGCTTAAAGAAATGGACAGAGAATGGTTACCTGTTATTAAAACTTATAAGTTAAACGAAAGACATTACGGCGCTTTACAAGGTCTAAATAAATCTGAAACTGCCGAAAAATACGGCGAAGAACAAGTACAGATATGGAGAAGATCTTATGATGTTCTTCCTCCAAAATTAGACGAAGACGATGATAGAAACCCTCGTTTCAACCCCTCATACCGAAATATTGACCCATCTGAACTTCCTCTTGCAGAAAGTTTAGAAACTACTATAGAAAGAGTAGTTCCTTATTTCGAAAAGTATATAAAAAAAGATATGCTTGATGGTAAAAGAGTAATTATCGCAGCTCATGGCAACTCTTTAAGAGCTCTTGTAAAATATTTTGATAATCTTTCCAAAGAAGAAATCATAGATATAAATATACCTACTGGTGTACCTTTGGTTTATGAATTTGATAAAGATTTCAATGTAATTTCTAAAAAATATTTAGGAGACCAAGAAAAAATTTCTAAAAAAATTCAAGGTGTCGCTAAACAAGGAAAAGCAAAATAAAAAAAACTAGTCGATTTCGACTAGTTTTTTTATTTATTTTAAACCAATTTGTCTTATTGCTTCTCTTAAAACATCTCTTGATATAGGTGCTGCCGTCTTTACTCCTGATGTATTATCATCTTCAAGAACTACTGCAACTACAAATTTTGGATTATCTGCAGGTGCTGTGGCTACATACCAAGCATGTGTAGATGTTTTATCTTTTATTTCTGCTGTACCAGATTTACCTGCTACTTTTACACCTCTAATTTGAACTCTTGGTCCTGCTGCAGTAACTAATCTACCTAATAAATCATTAGCTACTTCTTTAGAAGTTACTTCTTGTAACACTTCTGGTTCAGTTTGTTTTACTATTTCTCCTTCTGGAGACTTAACGCTTTGAACTAAATATGGTTTCATCATAACTCCTTCATTAGCAATTGTAGAAGTTATAAGAGCCATATGAAGTGGTGATAAAAGTGTATCTCCTTGACCGAATGAAACAGCTGCCAAACCTGGATTACCTAAGTTTTTATCTGTAAAAGGAGATGTTGATTTTGATGTAGGTAAATCAAATGGTATTGCTTGACCTAATAGATACCTATCAGCTAAATCTCTAAATCTTTTTTCTCCTAATTCAACACCTTTTTCTGCAAAATAAACATTTGAAGATAAGGTTAAGGCTTTAGTTAAATCTGTTCTTCCAGTTGGACTTTTATCGTGATTGTTAAATCTATTTCCACCAATTTCTACATAACCTTTTTGATCATTTATTACTAAATCTATAGTATCCTTATTTTCTAAAAGTCCTGTAGATGTAACAATCTTAAATACTGACCCAGGTGTATATTTACCTTGAGTTGCTCTATTTAGTAAAGGCGAGTCTTCATCATTGACTATACTATCCCAATTTGCAGTTAGTGTATTTGGATCATATGAAGGTCTATTTGCCATTGCATATACTTCTCCCGTTTTAGGGTTCATAACTACGATAGCTCCTTTATGCCCTTCTAATTCATTAAATGCTTTTTTCTGCAATTCAGTATTAGTAGTAAGAATTAAACTATTACCTTCTGTCTTTGTGTGGACCATATCTTTTATATCCTGTAATGGAGTTTTCTCGCTTATATTTAAAAGCTCATTTGTATATTCTTTTTCTAGTCCATGTTTACCATATTTCTTTGAACTATAACCTGTTATATTAGCATAGCTAAATCCATAATTAAATATACGATAATTATTTCCTTCTTCATCTTTTTTAGTTTCTACTAAAGCGACTCCATCTCTATCATAAATAGTACCACGTTTTATTTTATTTTCATCAACCCATAGTCTTTTATTATAATCATTGTCTGCTATTTTATCCGCTTTAACTACTTGAAAATAAGTCATATAAAGTATTAAAGCCACAAACACTATCATAAAGGCTGATAAAACTACTATTATTCTTTTATTATCTTTTTCCATTACTATTCCACCTTTTCTCGTACATCTGAGGAACAGAACTGTAATATACCAAGACATATAAAACTTGATATCATCGAACTACCACCATAACTTACAAATGGTGTTGTTAGCCCTGTAAGTGGTATTAATTTTAGTACTCCTCCAAACATTATTATAGCTTGAAAACCAAACATAGCTGATATTCCCATCGCTACATATTTATAAAAAGGATCTCTTTGTTCTAGAGAAATCTTAAATCCTCTATAAACTAAGATTAAAAACAGCATTATTATCGCCATTCCTGTAAATACTCCCATTTCTTCACATATAGCTGAAAATATAAAGTCTGATTCTACTACTGGAATTAAATCTGGTTTTCCAAGTCCAATACCTGTACCGAAAAATCCTCCAGATGATATTGCAAATAATGATTGAGTTATTTGATAACCCTGTCCTGAAATGTATTTCCAAGGATTAATCCATGTCGCAACACGTACTCTTATATGAACAAATAAAACATACGCTGCAATTGCTCCAATTATAGCTAATCCTAAATTAATAAAAATAAGTTTTTTATCATCACCATGTATAAATTGGTTAACTAAAAATACTCCATACATAACCATGGCCATACCTAAATCTCTTTGTATAAAGAAAAGACCTATTATCATATACATAATTATAAGTAAAAAATACTCTTTATATTTGTAAATTTTATGTTTTTTTAATTTATCTAAAAATCTATCATTAACTTGATATGAAGCAATAAAAAACACAAATAATATTTTAGTTATTTCTGCTGGTTGAAAAGAAAAACTTCCTATCTTTATCCAGTTAATAGCCCCCATATGTCTATTTCCTAAAACAAAAGTAATTGCAAATAAGAAGAAACACCCTAACAAGTAAAATAAAGTTAGCTTATGCCATCCCTTATACGACTTTAATAGAAAATAAACGATATAAAAAACTATCATTCCTATTAAAAATACTATCATCTGTTTTATACCTTGATTGCTATTTAATCTATATATCATAGCAACACCAATAGTAAATAAAACAGAAGCTACCTGAAATAAATAGGGGTCTCCTTTAGTTATCTTAGGTATAAAAGTATTAGAAAAATATACTAATATTATAAGCAGCAAAAATAATATTGCTCCTTTTGGATCTACTGTACCTTCTTCATCTGAATATAAAGTAAGTCCAAATATAAGAATTTGAAATAATAGAATTAACTTTTTAGGATCGGCTATTTTACCATATACCCTCATAGGTTGTAAGTTTTTAAAAAGATTGAAGAATGATTTTTTCTTAGTTTTTTGCTTGACTTTTTTTGTCTTAATTTTCATCATTATCATCCTCGTTAACGAATAAGAATTCTACTTGACCTATGTCAATTAGATCTTTATCCTTTAACTCTATAGCCTCTGTAACTTTTTCACCATTTAAAAATGTTCCATTAGCTGAATTTAAATCTTCTAAAAAATAAATTCCCTTGTCTTTAATAATACGAGCATGCTTTTTAGATATAAATCTATCCTTTAAAACTATATCATTTGCATCATCTCTACCTATACCAGTATTATCTCCTATAAAATAATGTTCTTGAATTTTAAATGGTAACTTTTCTTTTCGGTTTATTAACTTAAGATAAGTATTTGCTACATAATTCATATTACTTGTTCCTCTTATATCTAAATATATCATTTTTATAATATTAAAGATAAAGTAATAAACTATGATAACAAATATGTACCTGAAAAACATAGATACTACATCATATATCCTAAGGCTTTCAGTTATTTGTACCGAAAAGAAAGAATCTAATAAATCTATTATTGAGTTCATTTTATATAAATCCTTTCTCTGATATTAATACTTAAAATCTCATTATAGTTCTATATCAATATATCATATTTTCGGCAATTTTTAAACGATTTAAGAATATTGATAATAAACTTTAGATATTTTGTAACTATTATATTATAAAAAACACATGTCCAAATTATGAACATGTGGAAATTTTATAATCTTATTTATCTGATGCAACCATTTCAAGTTTTTTAGTTTGGTCTTGAGTTATAAGAGCATCTATCATTTCTTGAATATCTCCGTTAAGGAAATTTTCTAATTTATATATAGTCATATTAATTCTATGATCTGTTATTCTTCCTTGTGGGAAATTGTAAGTTCTAATACGTTCTGATCTATCTCCAGAACCTACTTGAGATTTTCTAGAATTTGCTATATCTTTATTTTGCTCTTCAAGAACTTTATCATATACTCTTGTCTTTAGTATTTTCATGGCTTTTTCTTTATTTTTATGTTGTGATTTCTCATCTTGACATGAAACTACTACACCTGTAGGTATATGTGTTATACGAACAGCTGAGTCTGTAGTGTTTACGTGCTGACCACCTGCTCCACTAGCTCTATAAACATCTATTCTGATATCTGTTGGTGCTATTTCCACATCAACATCTTCTGCTTCTGGAAGTACTGCTACAGTAGCTGCTGAAGTATGGATTCTACCACTTGATTCAGTTTCTGGAACTCTTTGTACTCTATGTACTCCAGATTCATATTTTAGCATAGAATAAGCTCCTTGACCTTTAATCATAAATACAGCTTCTTTTATACCACCTACGCCTTGTTCTGAATATTCTAACAATTCTGTTTTCCAACTCTTTTTATCGGCATACATTTGATACATTCTTAAAAGCTCTCCAGCAAATAAACCAGCTTCTTCTCCACCAGCTCCTGCTCTAATTTCTACTATTACGTTTTTATGATCATTTGGATCTTTTGGTAATAAAAGAATTTTAAGATCTGCTTCCATTTGAACTATATCTTTTTCCAAAGTTGAAATTTCTTCTTTTAGCATATCCTTCATTTCATCATCATTAGTTTCTGTTAACATTTCTTTATCTTCTACTAATGTATCCTTAGCTTTAGAATATTCTTCATATTTTTCAACTATTGGTTTTAAATCTGCATGTTCTTTAACAAGTTTTTGCCAATGATCCATATCTTTCATAGTTTCTGGATCTGCAATTATTGTTTCTAAATTTTTAAATTTATCTTTAATTGAAGACAAATTTTCAAACATTTGATTTCCTCCTAACTAATCTACTACACTCTATTTACTATTATATACTAGATTTTCCAATTATACACCTATCAAAACCATTATAATCTTTTATGGCTTTAATTTCTGTGAAATTATTTTCTTCAAGTAATTCTATTATAGATTCTCTTTGATCATATCCAATTTCAAAGGCTATATATCCACCTTTATTTAAATATTTATGTGAATCTTTTATTATCTTTCTATAAAAATCTAAACCATCTTCTCCACCAAATAATGCAAGTTCTGGTTCATAACTTAATTTTTTATCTAATTTTTTCATATCTTCCTTATTTATATAAGGAGGATTAGATACTATTAAATCAAATTTACCTTCTACATTTTTATATAAATCACTTTTAATGAAATTTATATTTTCTAAATTATGAAATTCTTTATTTTTATTTGATAATTTTAAAGCATATTCAGATATATCTACTCCTAATATCTCTACATCTTTTAATTCACTAGCTAAAGTTATAGATATTATCCCCGTACCTACACCTATCTCTAAAATCTTTGATATATTATTTTTTTCAGAAATTTTTAATATATTTTCTATTAAAATCTCGGTTTCATATCTAGGGATAAGAACTTCTTTACCAACATAAAAATCTCTTCCGTAAAAATTCCATTTTCCTATAATATATTGTAAAGGCATACCTTCTTTATATAATTTATAATCTTTTAATATCTTTTCTTCTATTTCTTTTTCTATTTCTTTTTGCCCATTTATAAAAACATCTATCTTTTTATAATTAAGATATTTTTCTAAAATTCTCTCACCATCGACTAATCCAAATAATTTAACTACATCATTTACTACCATAAATCTGCCTTTGGGTCTTCAGGTATTACTTCTTTCATTGCAGCTATAGCTACCTCTATCATATCATCTGTAGGTTCTTTTACTGTAGCTACTTTTTGAACAAATAATCCTGGTTTCGAAAGAATTTCTGCAAATTTACTATTAGATTTACCTATAAGTCTATTTATTTCATAAGAAACTCCTACGATTATCGGTAAACTTATAAGTCTTGTAACCATTCTCATAACAGGATTTGGCCAGCCAAATAATGAAAGTACTAATATTGAAACTAACATAACAGTAAATAAAAAACTCGTACCACATCTAGGATGAAGTATAGAATATTTTTTTACATTCTCAACTGTTAGTTCATCTCCATTTTCATAACAAAAAATTGTTTTATGCTCTGCACCATGATACATAAACACTCTTTTTATATCTTCCATTTTTGAAATCATTACTATATAAATAAAGAATATTATCAATCTTATAATACCTTCTATAAAATTCATTCCTATAGAACTACTGACTTTATTTTTAAATAATGATGTTAACCATGTCGGTAAAAAGAAAAAGAATAAAAGTGCTAAAGCAAAAGATATTAAAATAGTTAAAGCATTTTCAAATTTTTGAGAATATTTTCCAAAAATTTTAGTTGTTATGGATTCTTTCTCTAATTCTTCTTCATCTTCAAAAAAAGAAGCTGAATACATGAGAGCATCCATTCCCATACTAAGTGATTCTATTAAAATAAAAATTCCCCTAATTATAGGTAATTTTCTTATATTTTTAAATTTAGAAGTTTCTATTTTATCAGTTTTTACTTCTATAACATTATCTGGTCTTCTTACTGCTATAGATACTTTTTCTGGTCCTCTCATCAGTATCCCTTCAATTAGAGCTTGTCCTCCTATTGAAGTTTTTTTACAAGTTTTATTATTCATTTTTTTACTCCCAGCAATATTTCTATATACACAGAAAAAGCTAGTACTCCCAGAGTACTAGCTCATAAGAACTAATCCAAATTGTATTTCTTCTTGAACTTTTCTACTCTACCACCACGTTCAGCAAATCTTTGACGACCTGTATAGAACGGATGACACTCAGAGCAAACTTCAACTTTGATTTCTTCTTTAGTAGAACCTGTTGTAAATGTATTACCACATGTTGTACAAGTTACTTTTGCTTCATGGTATTCCGGATGAATTCCTTTTTTCATATCTTTCACCCCTCCTTCAAAAATAGTATAACATTATCGACCTAACAATTATAACATACTTATTCACGCTAATCAATGAATTTATACGAATAATTACTACACTAACTACTATAATTTCATGGAATTAATTGCATCCACAAATTCTTTATTATTTTTTGTTTTCCTTAACATCTCGATTATATTATCAGCTATTTCATGATTGTTAGAAGTCGATAAAGCTCTTCTAACTTTAGTCATAGCCTTCATTTCATCTTCAGTAAGTAAAAATTCATCTTTTCTAGTTCCAGATTTATATATATCTATGGCTGGAAATATTCTAAGTTCAGATAATTTTCTATCTAGTCTAACTTCCATATTACCAGTACCTTTAAATTCTTCAAAGATTACATCATCCATTCTAGAACCAGTTTCAACAAGTGCTGTAGCTAAGATGGTTAAACTTCCACCTTCTTCGATATTTCTTGCAGCTCCAAAAAATCTTTTTGGTTGATTTAAAGCTAATGGATCTAATCCACCTGATAGAGTTTTTCCTGAAGATGGACTTGTAATATTATAAGCTCTAGATATTCTAGTTAAACTTTCAGCTAAAACTACAACATCTTTTCCATGCTCTACAAGTCTTTTTGCTCTTTCTAAAACAAGTTCTACAATCCTTGTATGATTTTGAGGTAACTCATCAAATGTAGAAGCTACTACTTCTGCATTAACTGATCTTGCCATATCTGTTACTTCTTCAGGTCTTTCATCTATTAGACAAACAATTACATGGACCTCAGGATGATTTTTTATTATACTATTTGCAATTTCTTTTAAAAGAGAAGTTTTTCCTGCCTTAGGCGGAGAAACTATAAGCCCTCTTTGTCCCTTACCTATAGGACAAACTAAGTTTATAATCCTAGTAGAAATAATATCACTTTCACATTCTAACTCTAATCTTTCTCTAGGATATATTGGTGTTAAATCCTCAAAATTAGGTCTTTCTCTTAAATTTTCAGGGCTTTCATAATTTACTTTATTGACATATATAAGAGGACTGAACTTTTCATTATCGCGTTTTTCTCGAGCAAGCCCTTCTATATAATCACCTGTTTTCAAGCCAAATCTTCTAACTTGAACTGGTGGTACATAAATATCATCATCACCTGAATTATATCCTTCTGATCTTAAAAATCCATAACCATCAGGATTTAAATCTAAGATACCTGCTATTTTTAAAGGAG
>Ga0079226_10000032_pt1 | contig 84357 bp, 82 predicted proteins | sample Poulit2014_FD_76345 | JGI IMG/M metagenome (GOLD analysis project Ga0079226, IMG submission 76345) | Agricultural soil microbial communities from Georgia to study Nitrogen management - Poultry litter 2014 | ecosystem: Environmental > Terrestrial > Soil > Agricultural land | place: USA: Georgia...
ACTGCAACACCGTTTGGTGTATAACGTAAATCGGGATCTCGCGTTAGTCTACCTACGATAACGACTCGATTCATCAATAGAACCACTCCCTATTTTTTATTCTTCTATTCGAATTACCATATGGCGAATTATATCATCTGAGAATTTTGCTTGACGCGTGAATTCATCAACTGCAACTGCTTCACTAGAAAAGTTAATAACTACGTAATATCCATCACGTAAGTCATTAATTTCATAAGCAAATCTACGTTTACCTAATTCATCAACTTTAGCAATTTCCGCTCCATTATCAGTAAGAATACTGTTGAAACGTTCAATTAGCTTGTTGTGTGCGTCTTCTTCAATATCTGGACGGATGATATACATTATTTCGTATTTTGTCATCCTATACACCTCCTTTTGGTCTATGCGGCCCTTTTTAATTAAAAAAAGAGCAAGGAATAATTTTTAAATTACTCACAGACAATCATTATACCGAATTTAATAATATAAATCAACCATTATGAGATCAGAATTTACGTTTTTTGTTACACATTGAATCTAAAGTGAATAACATCGCCATCTTTAACAATATAATCTTTTCCTTCTAGCCTTACTTTACCATTTTCCCTTGCTTGAACCATAGATTGAGCTTCCTTTAAATCTTCATATGATACCGTTTCCGCTCGAATAAAGCCACGTTCGAAATCTGTATGAATAATCCCTGCAGCTTGTGGTGCCGTCATTCCTTTTTTAAACGTCCATGCTCTTACTTCTTGAACACCTGCTGTAAAGTAAGTACCAAATCCTAATAATTCATATGCTGCTCGAATTAATTGATCTAATCCTGATTCTTTTATTCCAAGTTCTTCTAAAAACATTTCTTTTTCTTCTTGATTCAATTCAGCTATTTCTTCTTCTATTTTTGCACTAATAACAATTACATCCGCATCATCTTTAGCACTAAATTCTCTTACTTGTTTAACATATTCATTTTCTTCGTCATTACTGACTTCGTCTTCTGACACATTTGCTACATAGAGGACAGGTTTTGAAGTTAATAAATGTAATCCCTTTACAAACACTTCTTGTTCTTTGCTAAATTCAAGTGCACGTGCAGGAATTTCTTTTTCTAAACCTTCTTTTAACATTTTCATTACTTCAAACTCTTTTAATGCTTCTTTATCTTTTTGTCTTGATAACTTTTCTGTTCTTTCGTAACGTTTTGTTACCGTTTCTAAATCTGCTAAAATCAACTCTAAATTGATTGTCTCAATATCATCAATAGGATCTACTTTACCAGATACGTGCGTCACATTTTCATCTTCAAAGCATCTCACAACATGACAAATCGCATCTACTTGACGAATATGTGATAAGAATTGATTACCTAATCCCTCACCCTTACTTGCTCCTTCAACGATTCCTGCAATATCTGTAAATTCAAAAGATGTCGGAACTGTTTTTTTAGGCTCAACAAGCTTTGTTAATTCTTCTAATCGTTCGTCAGGAACTTCAACAATTCCTACGTTTGGATCAATTGTACAGAATGGGTAGTTTTCTGACTCTGCTCCTGCTTGTGTGATTGCATTAAATAATGTTGATTTACCTACGTTGGGAAGACCTACGATACCAGCTGTTAATGACATTTATTAATTCCACTCCTTAGGGATTTAATTCATTACGAGCTCGAACAAACTAACTATATTCTTTATGTTCATCAAGCTCAAATGATTGTTTTTATATTTTAAGAGCAATTTCTTTACGATAATTGCTTATTCAAGATAGTTATTAAAGTTTTCAACTATCATTATTCTTCATATTTGATTATTACACGTTTTAACTTTCTTTCAAATTCTTTTCTTGGCAACATGACACTTCGATCACAACCTAAACACTTAATTCTTATATCCATACCCACTCTAATGATTTTCCATTTATTTTCTCCACAAGGATGCCCTTTTTTCATTTCAACGACATCATTTAAGGCAAACTCTTTTTTGGACATGAGTTAATCTCCTTTATCTAGTTTTTCTTTTTCTGAATACATAACTAACCTTGGTGCTGGAATATCAATACCTCTGCTATATAATTCTGATTGAATAACTTCTCGTAAGTATCTTTCTGCAGACCATTGTTCACCAGGTGTCGTTTCAGCAATTATTCTAATAACATAGTGAGAAACATCAAAGGTCTGTACACCGATAACTTCTGGTTCAGTGAGAAAAATATCAGTTGTTTGAAACACTTTTTGGTTTATGTCTTCAATAACTTTTTTTGCTTCATAGACATCATTTTCATACGGAATATTAATATCTATAACTGGCACACCGTTATGAATTGAATAATTAGTCACTTGTGTAATATTACCGTTTGGAATAACATATCTTTCTCCAGTCCAATCTTTGATTTTTGTTGTTCTTAATCCTATTTCCTCAACGTCACCCTCTACTCCAGCTACATAAACATAGTCTCCTACTGCAAACTGGTCTTCAAACACAATAAAAAAACCTGAAATAACATCTTTCACAAGGCTCTGTGCTCCAAATCCAATCGCTAACCCCGCAATACCTGCACCTGCTAGTAGTGGACCTATTTTAATTCCTATTGTTTCTAAAAGCGTTAATATTGCTAGTGTATATACTGTATACACTAATGCATTTTCAATTAGTTTTTTTAATGTTTTCTCTCTTCGTTCAGTCATTCTCATAGTTTTTTTTTTATTTTGGGAAAATATGCGTCCTATTATCTTTCTAGAAACTTTAATTATAATAGATGCCATAATAAATATTAATGCTATTTTAAAAAAGAAGCTAAATATACTAAACCAAAACTCGCCACTTCCTAATATTTCAAGAATTTTATTAAATTCTTGTTTTAAAAATTGCAATTTAACACTCCCCTAACAAACTACTCGCTATTTATACCATTGGTATTATAACATTTTTAGCATAAAAATCGTAATTTTAAGTTTCTAAATGTTCCACGTGGAACATTTAGAAAAATAATAGGCTGACAAATTAGGTTTCGTCAGCCTTGAGTTAATTATCTCTTTAGATGTGTGAGTAATCTCTCTAAATCGTCATCGTCATAAAAATCAATTTCAATTTTACCTTTATTTTTATTTTTTTGTATTTTTACAGCTGTTCCTAAAACGCTTCTTAGCTCTTCTTCTTGCTTAGCAATAAAAATATCTTTTTTCGGTGTTACTTTTTTAGTTTTAACTTTATTTTCATTTAATTTTAATATTAATTTTTCGATTTGTCTTACATTTAATTTTTCTTCTAATGTTTTATCTACAACTACCTTGATATGTGCTTTGTTTTTTAGACCTAATATCGCACGACCATGACCCATGCTCAAATCACCATTATTAATATGCGTAATAACTTCTTCTGGTAAAGTTAACAATCTTACCGTGTTAGCTATATGCGATCTACTTTTTCCAAGTTTATCAGACAGTTCCTCTTGTGTTAGATTTAGTTCTTCTAATAAATTCTTATATGCTAATGCTTCTTCAATAATTGATAAATCTTCTCTTTGTAAATTTTCTAACAAAGCTATTTCCATCATCTTTTGATCAGTTAAATCTTGAATTACCGCCGGTACTTCTGTTAAATTAGCTTCTTTTGCCGCTCTAAATCTTCTTTCTCCAGCAACTATTTCATAGCCCTTAATACTTTTTCTTAATATGAGTGGTTGAATAATCCCATATTCTAAAATTGATGTTTTTAATTCTTCAATTGCATCCGCATCAAACGTTTTTCTTGGTTGATATGGATTGGGTCTACATTCTTTAATAGGTATCTTATGAATTTTTGCTTCATCCATATCAACGTCTGGAAACAGTGCATTTATGCCTTTACCTAACCCTCTCGCCATGTGCAATCACTTCCTTTGCTAATTCAAGATATACTTCTGCACCTTTTGATTTAGGGTCATATGAGGTAATTGGTTTACCATGACTAGGTGCTTCTCCTAAACGAACATTTCTTGGAACAATTGACTTATATACTTTTTCTTGAAAATATTTTTTCACTTCTTCAGTAACTTGTAATCCTAAGTTCGTTCTTGCATCTAACATCGTTAACAAAACACCCTCTATCATAAGTTCTGTGTTTAAGTGTTTTTGGACTAATCGAATTGTATTTAACAATTGACTTAAACCTTCAAGTGCATAATATTCACATTGTACAGGAATCAACACACTATCAGCAGCTGTAAGTGCATTGATTGTTAATAAGCCTAATGAAGGTGGGCAATCAATTAAAACGAAATCATAGGATTCCCTGACATCCGCTAAAGCAGCTTTTAATTTCCCTTCTCGGGATGTAGCTGATACCAATTCAACTTCCGCTCCAGCTAACTGAATTGTTGCTGGTATGACATCTAAATTAGCTATATCCGTTGTCACACATACTTGATCTACATTATAGTCCTCAACTAGGATATTATAGACACATTGATTAAGATCTCCTTTGTTGACACCTACACCACTTGTTGCATTACCTTGAGGGTCTATATCAATTAAAAGAACTTTTTTGCCCAGAGTAGCTAAACTCGCTCCCAGATTGACTGTAGAAGTTGTTTTGCCAACGCCACCTTTTTGGTTAGCTACAGCTATTATTTTCCCCATCATTACACCTACCCTATAAATATTCTTTTCGCTTTATTTCTTTATACGAATTGTCACTTGATAATAATCATCAAGTTCTTCTTCTTCTGATTCAACTTCTATTCCAGTATTAGTTATCATTTTCAAAGACTTTTTAATAGTATTAGTTGCTATACGGACATCTTTACTAATAATTTTAGCTTTTTTCTTTCTCTTTTTCTTTTTCGGTTGCTCTTTTGAATCAGAAGAATTAATTAATTCTTCTAATTCTTTAACATTTAAACCTTCATCAATAATTCTTTTTAAATATACACTTTGGAGTTCCTCGTCTAATTTCAACAACGAACGACCATGTCTTTCGGTTATCTCTTTATTTAATAAAGCTTCTTGTACGTCTTGTGATAATTTTAATAAACGAATTCGATTCGCAACTGTCGACTGACTTTTTCCTAATCTTTGGGCTAATGCTTCTTGTGTAAGTCCATGTAATTCTAATAACTGGACATATGCTGACGCCTCTTCAATTGCCGTTAGTTGTTCTCTTTGAATATTTTCTATCAATGCTACCGATGCAGTTTCTGTATCAGTTAAATTACGAATAATCGCCGGTATCCTATCCCATTTTAGAGACTTAGCGGCTCTTAAACGCCTTTCTCCTGCAATAACTTCATATTTATTATCTTCTAAATTCCGAACTACAATTGGTTGGATAATTCCATGAGTCTTTAATGTTTGTGCTAATTCACTAATTTTACTATCATCAAAGATCGTTCTAGGTTGAAATTGGTTAGGTATTATTTTTTCAACTTCTAATTGAACGACTTCATCTTCATTAAACTGTTCAATCGACTGTTTATCTTCCTTACTCTCGCCTAAAAAAAGCCGATTCAAAGAGTTCAACATACTATCATCACCTTTTTTTAAGTTATAAAATGTTTCACGTGAAACATTTTATTTTTAATGTACTGAAAAACCATACTATTTATTATGCTTCTTTTATCTTATCATATTTAATAATAAATAGTATGGTTTTTGAAGTTGCTTTATGTGATTTTAATTTTTCATTCTTTTTTGGGCTTATTATATATTATAATGGTAACTTTTGAGGTGTCCCTGGTTTTCTTGGGTATTTTTTAGGTGTTTTTTTTGTTTTTTCTATAATGATAATCGAACGCTCGCTATTTTCATGTGGTAAATTAAACGTCAACTCTTCTTTTAATTCTCCACCAAGTGTTGTAATTGCTTTGTTTGCCTCTTGTAATTCTTCACTTGCTAAAGCGCCTTTCATAGCTATAAAATGTCCTTTTATTTTACATAGTGGTAAACAATATTCTGATAAAACATTAGTTCTTGCAACAGCTCTAGCCGTGACCAAATCGTAGGTTTCTCTATGCGCTTTATTTTGCCCAAAGTCTTCAGCACGTGCATGCACAAAATTTACATTTCCTAACTTTAATTCCTTTGCTAAGTTTTCTAAAAAAGTAATTCGCTTATTCAGTGAGTCTACGATTGTTATCTTTAAATGCGGATAGCATATTTTTAAAGGAATACTTGGAAAGCCCGCTCCTGCACCTACATCACAAACTGATTCAATTTGTGTAAAGTCGAAATGGAAACTTGATGATATTGAATCAAAAAAATGTTTTAAGTAAACATCTTCTTTTTCTGTTATTGCTGTTAAATTCATTTTTTTATTCCACTCAACTAGTAAATTATAGTATTTATCGAATTGATTAAGTTGATATTCATTTATTTCAATATTCTGTGCTTTCAATTCTTTTATAAATTCTTCAATATTCATCTATTAAGCTCCTTAAAAATAATTATTTAACTCTTTCAAATTTTCCCTGCTCTATATAAATAAGCAATATAGATACATCTGCAGGGTTCACTCCTGAGATACGGGATGCTTGCCCAATTGAAAGTGGTTGAATATTTTTAAGCTTTTCTTTTGCTTCCCCTGCTAAACCACTTATGGCATCATAATCGATGTTTTCTGGTATTTTCTTGTTTTCCATATTCAACATTCGCTGCACTTGATCTGATGCTTTTTTAATATATCCTTCATACTTTAATTGGATTTCTACTTGTTCTTTTACATCTTCAGGTATATCCTGTACATCTTGTGTTATTTTTTCAATTGTTTCATATGATATTTCGGGACGTTTTAATAAATCTAACGCTCTAATCGCGTCTTTTAGAGGTGTTGAATTTGCTTCTACTAATGTTTGTTGTACATAATCATCTATCTTAATAATTAATTTATGAAGACGTTTCTTCTCTAATTCAACTTGTTCTATTTTTCGTTCAAAAGATTTAAAGCGTTCTTCATCTATTAACCCTAATTTATAACCTAACTCTGTTAATCTAATATCAGCATTATCGTGTCTAAGTAATAAGCGATGTTCAGCACGTGAAGTAAGTAAACGGTATGGTTCTCTTGTCCCTTTAGTGACTAAGTCATCAATTAATACACCAATATATGCTTGTGAACGATCTAAGATAAATGGTTCTTTCCCCAGAGCCTTTAATCCAGCATTGATTCCTGCAATAATACCTTGCCCTGCCGCTTCTTCATACCCTGATGTTCCATTAATTTGTCCTGCAGTATATAAACCAGGTATTTTTTTTGTTTCTAATGTCGGAAATAATTGTGTTGATTCTACTGCATCATATTCAATAGCATAGCCTGGTCGCATCATTTCTGCATTTTCTAAACCTGCAATTGATTTTAACATATCTTCTTGTATATATTCTGGTAAAGACGTTGACAAGCCTTGAACATATACTTCTTCGGTTTTACGACCTTCTGGTTCTAAAAATATTTGATGGCGTGATTTATCATTAAATCTTACAATCTTATCTTCAATAGATGGACAATATCTAGGTCCTGTTCCTTTAATCATGCCTGAATACATAGCAGATTTTGTTAAATTCTCATTGATAACATCATGCGTGCTTTGATTTGTATGAGTTAGCCAACATGGTATTTGATCTGTTATAAATTCAGTTGTCTCATAAGAAAATCCTTGTGGTTTTTCATCACCTGGTTGAATTTCAGCTTTACTATAATCAATTGTCTTACTATTTACTCTTGGTGGTGTACCAGTTTTATATCTTGTTAAATCAAAGCCTAGTTCCTCCAGATTCTCTGATAATTTGATTGATACACGCTGATTATTCGGACCACTTTCATATTCTAAATCTCCAATTAAAACTTTTCCACGCATAAATGTTCCTGTAGTAATAACTACTGAATCAGCGTAATATGCAGCATTTGTTTCTGTTAATATTCCTTTACAAACACCATCTTCGATAATTAATTCATTTACCATTGCTTGTTTTAATGTTAAATTTTCTTGATTTTCAAGAATATCTTTCATTTCTTGAATATAAAGCGGTTTATCTGCTTGTGCTCTCAAAGCTCTCACAGCAGGTCCTTTTGCTGTATTTAACATACGCATTTGAATATGCGTCTTATCTATTACTTTACCCATAACTCCACCCAAAGCATCAATTTCTCTAATTACAATACCTTTGGCTGGTCCACCTAATGATGGATTACATGGCATAAAGGCCACCATATCCAAATTAAGAGTGACCATTAAAGTTTTAGCACCTAATTTAGCTGATGCAATACCAGCTTCACATCCTGCATGTCCTGCCCCAACTACTATTACATCATAATGTCCTGCGTTATAAACCATTTCCTTCACCCCTTCTTATTTTCCTAAACAAAACTGTGAAAATAATTGATCAATTAACCCTTCACTTGCAGTATCACCAATTATTTCTCCTAAATATTCCCAAGTACGTGTAATATCAATTTGAATAATATCGATTGGCATTGCTAATTCAAGACCATTTAATGCATCTTCTAATGCCGATTTAGATTGTTCTAATAAATCAATGTGACGTGCATTTGAAACATATGTCATATCTTTAGGAGATAAATCTCCTTCAAAGAACTTGTCTACTAAAGTTTGTTCTAAATCATTGATGCCTTTATCTTGTGTTAACGACATTTCAATAATTTTATTATCGGATATTAATGATTTTACTTCATCCAAATTAATTTTTGATTCTAAGTCTACTTTATTAATCAAGACTATATAATCTAAAGTTTGAACAGCCTTTAAAATTTCCTTATCTTCTTCTGTCAATTCTTCATTATTATTTAACATGACCAAGATCAAATCTGCTGTTTGTAAGACTGCGCGCGAACGGCCTACACCAATTTTTTCAACTTGGTCTTCTGTTTCTCTTATTCCAGCAGTATCAATTAATGTTAGCGGAATGCCTCTTACATTAACATGTTCTTCAATCATATCTCTTGTTGTACCTGGAATATCAGTAACAATTGCTTTTTCCTCTTGGACAAGCATATTCATAAGTGATGATTTACCTACATTAGGTCTTCCTACAATCGCAGTTTGAATACCTTCTCTTAATATTTTACCTTGATTAGCTACTGCTAATAAGTTTTCAATTTCACGAAGCACTTCATGTGTTTTCTCACGCATCATTTTATGTGACAATTCCTCAACATCGTCATACTCAGGATAATCAATCGTCACTTCAACTTGTGCAATTGTTTCTAATAACATTTGACGCAAGGATTGAATTAGCGTAGATAGTCTACCATCTAGTTGAGTCATCGCCACACTCATTGCTTTATCAGTTTGGGCTTGAATCAAATCCATTACTGCTTCTGCTTGTGATAAATCAATTCTACCGTTTAAAAAAGCACGCTTGGTAAATTCTCCAGGTTCAGCTAATCTTGCACCGTTTTTTAATACAATATTTAAAACACGATTAACAGCAACTACCCCACCATGACAATTTATTTCAACAATATTCTCTTTTGTAAATGTTTTTGGTTCTTTTAAAACTGATGTCATAACTTCATCTAATTTCTCATTTGTCACTGGATCTACAATATGCCCATAATGAATTGTATGAGATGATACTTCATGTAAGTTATTTCCCTTAAATAATTTATTACTTATTTCTATTGCTTCTGGTCCGCTTAAACGTACTATACCTATTGCACCTTCTCCAACTGCTGTCGAAATCGCAGCTATTGTATCAGTTTTCATTTTATCACCTCAAATATAATATCTAACGACTTAATTGACAATTAATCATATCATATTATTTTTATTTTATACCAATAAAAAAGCCTTGGAGTCTCCAAGGCTTTTCTAGTTTCAAGGTTTAATTACAATATGACGATGAGGATCGTTCCCATCTGAATACGTTTGTACGTCTGATTCGTTTTGTAAAACATTATGAATAATCTTTCTTTCAAAAGCTGGCATTGGTTCTAAAGCAACTTTCCTATTCATTCGTTTTGACTTATCTGCCATTTTTAAAGCAAGAGATTCTAAAGTTTCTTTTCTTCTATTTCGATATCCTTCTGCATCGACAGTCACTGAATAATATTGTTTACTATCTTTATTAATGACAAGTTGAACTAAATATTGAATTGCATTAAGTGTTTGACCTCGTTTGCCTATTAAAATAGCTATTTTTTCACCACTTAAGTTAAAAGTAACATGATTCTCTGAAACAATTGTTTCTACTTCTGTTTCTATATTCATATTCTTTGTCATATCTTTAATAAATTGTTCTGCTTTTTCAATATTGTTTTGGACTTCTGTCGCTTTGACAATAGCACGTGATGCACCAAATATTCCTAAAAATCCTTTTTTTCCTTCATCAATTACAGTAATTTCTACTTGTTCTTTTGATAAATTGAGTTGAGCTAAAGCAGATTCTATTGCTTCTTCGACAGTTTCACCACTTGCTGTTGCTTCTCTCACTTTTTGTCTCCCCCTGCCTGTGCTTTTTTCATCATTGGTTTACGAATAAATATAGTTTGAATAACCATAAATATATTACCAACTACCCAATATAAAGCTAATGCTGCTGGGAAGAAGAATGCAAAGACAGTGATCATAATTGGCATCAGATATAACATCATTTTCATCTGTGGGTTGTCTGCTGATGGACTACCTGACATCATTAATTTTTGTTGTACAAATGTTGCTCCCCCTGCAAGTAAAGGTAAGATAGGGTCTGTAGAACCTAACTCAAACCATAAGAAACTTCCTGATTTTATCGCTTCAGTTCTCATGATTGCATGATACATTGCAATTAATACAGGCATTTGTACAAAAATAGGTAAACATCCTGCTAAAGGATTAACACCATGTTCTTGAAACAGAGCCATTGTTTCTTTTTGAAGCTTTTCTTGTGTTGCTGCATCTTTAGATGAATATTTTTCTTGTAATTTTTTGATTTCAGGTTGAATTTCTTGCATACCTTGTTAGCTTTTAATTTGTTTGACGTTCAATGGAACTAAAATTAAACGAATAATTATAGTTACAACTACGATTGCTAAACCATAACTTGAATTAAATAAGTTAGAAAAGTAAGTAATCAACCATGACATAGGATAGACAAAATACTTATTCCAAAAACCTGTACTTTCAGAATCTATTGGTACATTGATTTCTGTACATCCTGATAAAAGTAAAACAAGACCAATCATACTTATAATCACTAGATATTTTTTACGCAAAATTATTTCCTCCTTACATAAAGCTTCTACCTTCTTCTAGCTTTAAATAAACGCTCTTTATGTAATAAATGTGTTAAACTTTTTTTTATTTGATGATAATTCATATGAGCTGTTGGATTTCGGGCAATAATAACAAGATCGAGTTCCGAAATAATATCGTCTTCTAATGATATGAAGGATTCTCTTAAATACCGTTTAATTTTATTTCTCATTACTGCATTACCTATTTTTTTTCCAACAGACAAACCAACTCTAAAATGATTTTGATTTGGTTTTTTTACATAGTAAATCACTAATTCACGATTAGCAAAAGATTTACCCGCATTAAAAATAGCTTGGAATTCTTTATTGTTTTTAATACGATAAGCTTTTTTCACTCTTATCACCTTTTAACTTAGCGTATTTGATTTTTTTAATTAAAAAAAACTTTAAAAAAACCACTGACATAATTCAGTGGCTTATGCAGATAATACTTTACGACCTTTTTGACGACGACGTGCTAAAACTTTACGACCGTTTTTCGTGCTCATTCTTGCGCGAAAACCATGCTCTTTTTTACGCTTACGGTTATTTGGTTGGAATGTTCTTTTCATTATTACGCACCTCCTAATATGACTTAACTATATAGAAACGTACTTTAACGTTTATACAACAATTGTTTGTAAAAATCAAACACTATACATCGTTCCTTTTATAATTAAACTGTATTTTTTATTATACGTAAACAAAACCTCTTAGTCAACAATCTACTAATTCTTTTTATATTCTCTCTTACATCTTTCTTTATTTTAAGTGAAATTATTATCTTAAAACTTATTAACAATTTAATTATATTCTATTCACTTTATATTTTATTTTTTTTACTTTTTTCTATCTTGTTGACAACTTTAACCACAACTTCCCCACATGTTAACTATTTTTATACAGGTCTTGTTAATAAAGCTAATAATTACTTTAAATATTGCTATATCGACATTATTTTGTTATTATTATTATACTCTGCTTGTGGATAGTAAATTAATCTTAATAATTATCCCCAACCTGTGGATAATCTGTTAAGAACTTTCAGTTGCTGTTAATTTATCTTTTATATATATGTTAATTATGTTAATAACTTGAATTTAAATAGATATATGTATTATTATGTATAAGTTACTTTTAAATAAAATCTAATTAACCTTTCTATCATCTCACACTTCTTTACTCATTTATTTAGTGAGATAAGTTAAGAAAGGCTTTTTTAATCTAATTAAGTAGAGAGGTGCTCTGTTTTGAATAATATTAATGAACTTTGGAACGATATATTAAATAAAATGAAAGAAAAAATAAGTAAACCTAGTTTTGAAACGTGGTTAAAACATACAGAAGCACGAGACTTGCAAGATGATATGTTTTTCGTATCTGTTCCTAATGAGTTTACAAAAAATTGGCTAGATCAACGTTATACACAAGTTATTAATTCTTTACTATATGAAGTTACTGGATCTAAACTACAAGTGAAATTTATTATTCCTGATGATCAAGTAGATAATATAAAATCAGATAAAATGAATTTAAATCAAATAAAAAAACCTGATAATTCAATTATTAATATGCTTAATCCTAAATATACTTTTGATACATTTGTAGTTGGATCGACAAATCGGTTTGCTCACGCAGCATCGTTAGCTGTAGCTGAAGCTCCTGCTAAATCATATAACCCTCTATTTATTTATGGAGGCGTTGGGCTAGGTAAAACACATTTAATGCATGCTATTGGACACTATGTCTTAGAACATCATCCAGATAAAAATGTTATGTATTTATCTTCTGAAAAATTTACAAATGAATTTATTAATTCTATTATGGAAAATAAAGCTGAAAATTTTCGAAATAAGTATAGAAATGTTGATATTCTACTCGTTGATGACATCCAGTTTTTAGCTGGAAAAGAACAAACTCAAGAAGAATTTTTCCATACCTTTAATACACTCCATGAAGAAAATAAACAAATAATTATTTCTAGTGATCGACCACCTAAAGAAATTCCTACTTTAGAAGAACGTTTAAGATCAAGGTTTGAATGGGGATTAATTACCGATATATCTCCGCCTGATTTAGAAACTCGTATAGCAATTCTTTCTAAAAAAGCTAAGGCAGAAGGTTTAACTGATATTTCTAATGAAGTAATGCATTATATTGCCAATCAAATTGATACAAATATACGTGAACTAGAAGGTGCTTTAGTAAGAGTTGTTGCATACTCATCCCTTGTAAATGAAGATATTAATACAGAACTTGCAACAGAAGCATTAAAAGATATTATTCCTAATAAACAACCAAAAATGATTACACCTAAAGTAATTCAAAATATTGTTGCTGAAAAATATGATGTCAAAATAAATGATTTTTTATCAAAGAAAAGGACACGAGCAATTGCTTATCCTAGACAAATAGCTATGTACTTAACAAGAGAACTAACAGAGTTATCTTTACCAAAAATTGGGCAAGAATTTGGTGGTCGAGATCACACTACTGTTATTCATGCTCATAATAAAATCATTAAAGAATTAGAAACAGATGAAAATTTAGCAAACGAAATTAAAAGTTTGATGGAGGAAATCAAAAAGTTTTAAATTTTCGCATGTGCATAACTTGTTTTTTTAGTTATATCTATGCACATGTTAATAACATGGCTTAAGTCATTAAATAATTGTTGTTATATCACTTATCAACATATCAACAAGTATTACTACTATTACTAAGTACTTAAATAATAATATATATACATAAGATGACATTCTTAGGAGGATTTTTAAAAATGAAATTCGTTATAAAAAAGCAACATCTACTTAAAAACATTCAATATGTTGTCAATGCCATATCATCTCGAACAGTAATTCCCATTTTGACCGGTATGAAAATAGATGTTCGAAATAATCACGTTATTTTGACAGGAAGTAATTCAGATATAACTATTCAAGCTCATATTCCACAAAAAATAGATGATGAAGAAGTAATTACTAATATGAGGGAAGGTACAATTATTTTACCTGTTCCTCATTTCCCAGAAATTATAAAAAAATTACCTGAAGAACTTGTAGAAATAACAGTAGATGATGAATTGAAAGCTACTATTAGATCAGGACATGCGGTATTTTCTTTAAATGGACAAAGTAGTGAAGAATATCCACAGTTACCACCCTTTCAATCAGATGATACATTTGAAATATCAATTAATAATTTAAAAACTTTAATTAAACAAACAGTATTTGCAGTATCTACTATGGAAACAAGACCAATCTTAACGGGTGTTAATGTGAAATTAGAAAACAAAAAATTAGAATTCACAGCAACAGATAGTCATCGATTAGCACTTAGTTCACTGGAAATTGAAGAATCTGAAATAGATGATATGAATATTGTTATTCCTGGAAAGAGTCTTCAAGAACTTTCTAAAATACTTGAAGATACAGATGAAAAAATAAATGTAAGTTTAATGAAAAATCAAATATTGTTTTCTACAAATAATTTATTTTTCTTATCTAGATTATTAAATGGCAATTATCCAGAAACATCACGTTTAATCCCAGACCATAGTGAAACAACACTGTTCGTTGATAGAAGAGAACTGATTCATACAATTGAAAGAGCAGCATTACTTGCAAATAGAGAACAAAATAATGTTGTCCGACTTGATACAAAAGAAGATAATATAATTGAAGTATCTAGCCAATCACCAGAAGTAGGTTATGTAACTGAAGAATTAAATGTTAATTCATTTGATGGTGATGACTTAAAAATATCATTTAGCTCAAAATATATGTTAGATACCTTAAAAACAATAGAAAATGAAGAAGTACAAATTAATTTCACAGGTGCAATGCGACCGTTTATTATTAAAGTTCCTAATAACGAATCGATCTTACAATTAATTTTACCTGTTCGAACATTTTAATGATAAAAAACACCTTATTTCTAAAATTAGAAATAAGGTGTTTTTATTTTGAAAATAAGCATATCTCTTTAGAAACTTGTTTAAAAATCATTTTTAAAGGGTTTTAAGCGTAATTAAGAATAAATAAGGGGTAAACCTTCCAAAAAGATTAAAACTTTAGTAGAATAGTTAATAAGAAGATTTTAGAAAATGATATAAAAGAAGCTAGGTGAATTAAAAAAATGGAAGAAATTAAAATCACAACACCATTCATCACACTTGGACAGTTATTAAAATTAACAAATAAATTTGATTCTGGTGGGATGATCAAAGGTTATCTCGCTGAAGAGGGCGCTTACGTTAATGATAAATTGGATCATAGACGTGGTCGAAAAGTATATTTAAAAGATATTGTCAGATTAACCTCAGGCGAGACTTATATTGTTAAAGGCAAGTAATTGATTGATTTTAAATGAGGCAAATATATGTATATAAAAGAATTAAAACTAAAAGATTATCGTAATTACGATGAATTAAATATTACGTTTGATAATCAAGTAAACGTTATAATCGGGGAAAATGCTCAAGGTAAAACTAATTTACTTGAAGCTTTATATATTTTGGAATTTACAAAATCTTATCGAACAACTAATGATCGAGAATTAATTAAATGGAATGCTGAATTTGCTAAAGTAGCAGGTATTTTACATAAAGAAAATAGAAATCTCCCACTTGAATTGATTTTTCATAAACAAGGGAAAAAAGCTAAAATAAATCATTTAGAACAAAATAAATTAAGTGAGTATATTGGTGCTTTAAATATTGTTATGTTCGCACCTGAAGATTTAACTTTAGTAAAAGGCTCTCCACAAAACAGAAGAAGATATATTGATATGGAATTAGGCCAAATTCAACCAATGTATGTTTATCATCTAGGAGAATATCAAAAAATTCTAAAACAAAGAAATCATTTATTAAAACAACTTCAGCAGAAAAAATCTCCAGATTTGACTTTACTCGAAGTAGTTACCGAACAATTAATTGCGCACGCTAGTCAGGTTTTACTAGGTCGCTTTAAATATTTAAAATTATTAAGAAGTTGGGCAATACCTATTCATTATAAAATAAGTCGAGAATTAGAGCATTTGCGAATTGAATACGCACCGTCTTTACAATTAAATGAAGAAGCAACTTTAGAAGAATTAAATACAAGGTTAGCTAATCAATTCAAAAAGATTGAAAAAAATGAAATATTTAGAGGAACGACTTTAATTGGTCCACATCGAGATGATTTACTTTTTTTCATTAATGATAAAGAAGTAAAAACATATGGTTCTCAGGGACAACAAAGAACAACAGCACTTGCTCTCAAATTAGCTGAAATCGACTTAATTTATAATGAAATTGGTTCTTATCCTATATTACTTTTAGATGATGTTTTAAGTGAATTAGATGATTTTAGACAGTCTCATTTACTAAGTGCAATAGAAGGTAAAGTACAAACATTAGTTTCAACAACAAATATTGACGGAATAAATCACGAAACGATACAAAAAGCAGCGCTATTTGAAGTCGTTAATGGGACAGTCACAAAAAAATAAAGGTGGACAAATAATGTTTATTGATTTAGATGATGAGCATGTAATATATTCAAAAAACTTAATTGCCATTTTAGATATACAATTAAAAAAATCATCCATAAAATTAACTAACTTTCTTAAAGAAAAAAAACATCAAAATGAATTAATTGGTGATCCAGCAATAAGTAAATCAATTATAATAACTGATGATTATATATATTATAGTTCTTACTCCCCTGTCACATTAAAGAAAAAATTTAATATGACTGAAATTATTAACAAAATTGATAACTATTAAAAATTTAGTTGAAAATTGAAGGTGGCATAGATTAATGGAAGATAAAATGAGAGAAAATCAATCATATGATGCAGAACAAATTCAAATATTAGAAGGTCTAGAAGCGGTAAGAAAAAGACCAAGTATGTATATTGGTTCAACAAATGAAAAAGGACTGCATCATTTAGTTTGGGAAATAACTGACAATAGTATTGATGAAGCACTAGCAGGTTATTGTGATAAAATCACGGTAAGTATTGAAGCAGATAATAGTATCACTGTTGCAGATAATGGACGAGGGATACCTGTTGATACTTATGAAGAATCAGGTAAATCAGCATTAGAAGTAATTATGACCGTTTTACACGCAGGTGGTAAATTTGGTGGTGGCGGTTATAAAGTTTCAGGTGGACTACATGGTGTTGGTGCGGCTGTTGTAAATGCTCTATCAAGTGAATTGACTGCTCAAGTCCATCGCGATGGTAAAATATATGAAATTAATTTCCAAAAAGGTATCGCAACAGGTGATATTCACATTATAGGTGAATCTGAAGATACAGGTACGATAATTAATTTTAAACCTGATACTGAAATATTTACTGAAACAACAACATACGATTATGATGTTTTAAAAAGCCGTCTGCGCGAATTAGCATTTTTAAATAAAAAATTAACAATTATTTTAGAAGATAATCGTGAAGATAGTAAACAAGACCCTCTAGAATTTTACTATGAAGGTGGAATTCGTTCATATGTAGAGTATATGAATCGTTCGCGCGATGTCTTGCATGAACCAATATATGCCACAGGTGAAAATAACGATATTGAAGTAGAGATTGCTATTCAATATAATGATGGTTTTGCAAGTCAATTATTATCTTTTGCTAATAATATCAACACACATGAAGGTGGTACGCATGAGTCAGGATTTAGAACAGCACTGACTCGTGCTATCAATGATTATGCCCGTAAAAGTAATTTATTTAAAGAAGATGATGAAAATCTAAGTGGAGAAGATGTTAGAGAAGGTTTAACAGCTATTGTATCTATTAAACACACCGATCCACAATTCGAAGGTCAAACTAAAACCAAATTAGGTAACAGTGATGTTAGAACAGTTACGGACTCTATTTTTAGTGAAGCATTTTCTAAGTTTTTATTTGAAAATCCTTCAGTAGGAAAAACAATTGTAGAAAAAGGCTTAATGGCTTCAAGAGCACGTATGGCTGCACGTAAAGCAAGAGAATTAACACGTCGAAAAAGTGCTTTAGAAATATCGAACTTACCCGGAAAACTTTCAGACTGCTCTTCAAAAGATGCTGAGATAAGTGAATTATATATTGTTGAGGGTGACTCAGCTGGTGGATCAGCAAAACAAGGAAGAGATCGACATTTCCAAGCTATTTTACCACTACGTGGAAAGATACTTAACGTTGAAAAAGCACGTTTAGATCGAATTCTATCAAATAATGAAGTACGCATGATGATTACAGCTCTAGGTACTGGCATAGGAGAAGAGTTTGATATTACCAAAGCAAGGTATCATAAAATTATTATTATGACAGATGCTGACGTTGATGGTGCTCATATTAGAACATTATTACTTACATTTTTCTATCGCTTTATGAAACCCTTAATTGAATATGGCTATATTTATGTTGCTCAACCTCCTTTATATCAAATTAAGCAAGGAAGAACTTTGAGATATGCTTATACAGATGAAGGCCTGGATAATGTTTTAGCTGAAATACCTGCAACACCAAAACCGAATTTACAAAGGTATAAAGGTTTAGGGGAAATGAATGCTGATCAATTGTGGGAAACGACTATGAATCCTGATTCAAGGACGTTACTTCAAGTCAAATTAAGTGATGCGATTGAAGCAGATGAAGTCTTTAACATTTTAATGGGGGATAAAGTTGAGCCTCGTCGTGAATTTATTGAAGAAAATGCTCAATATGTTCAAAATCTAGACATCTAAGTAAGTATGTATCGAAAGAAAAGCCATTAGGAGGTCAATAGTAGTGGAAGAAAAATCAAATGTAGAACAAATTAACTTAAGTGATGAAATGCGTACCTCATTCTTAGATTATGCGATGAGTGTTATAGTTTCACGTGCTCTTCCAGATGTAAGAGATGGTTTAAAACCAGTACACCGTCGAATTTTATATGCGATGAATGAATCAGGCATGCATTCTGATAAAGCTTATAAAAAATCAGCACGTATTGTTGAGATGTAATGGGGAAATATCACCCACACGGGGATTCATCTATTTATGAAGCGATGGTTAGAATGGCTCAAGACTTTAGTCATCGTTATTTATTAGTCGATGGTCACGGTAACTTTGGATCTGTTGATGGAGATTCAGCTGCTGCAATGCGTTTTACGGAAGCACGTATGTCGAAGTTATCAATGGAACTTTTACGTGATATAAATAAAGATACAATTGATTATCAAGATAATTATGATGGAAGTGAAAGAGAACCTGTCTTTTTACCAGCGCGTTTTCCAAACCTATTAGTAAATGGTTCTTCTGGAATCGCTGTTGGGATGGCAACAAATATTCCACCACATAATTTAGGAGAAGTTATTGACGGGGTCTTAGCATTAAGTGAAAACCCAGAAATAACAATTGATGAATTAATGGAAGAACATATATCTGGACCCGACTTTCCAACTGCAGGAATTATTATGGGACGAAGCGGAATTAGAAAAGCTTATGAAACTGGAAGAGGATCGATTACAATTCGCGCACGTGTCGAAATGGAAGAAAATCCTAATGGTTCAACAACAATTATTGTGACAGAACTACCTTATCAAGTAAATAAAGCTAAGCTAATTGAAAAAATAGCAGAGCATGTACGCGATAAACGAATCGAAGGCATTACTGAGTTAAATGATGAATCAGATCGTAATGGAATGAGAATCGTTATGCGACTTCGCCGTGAGATGAATCCAGATGTTGTTTTAAATAATTTATATAAACATACAGCTTTACAAACAACATTTGGTATTAATACATTAGCACTTGTTAATGGTCAGCCACGTGTTTTAACATTAAAACAGTGCTTAGAACACTATTTAGAACATCAAATTGAAATTATTCGTCGTCGTACACAATTTGAATTAAATAAAGCCGAAGCAAGAGCACATATTTTAGAAGGTCTTAAAATTGCACTCGATCATTTAGATGAAGTAATTACTCTAATTCGTGAATCAAAAAATGCAGATATTGCACGTACTGGACTGATTGAACGTTTTGATTTATCAGAAAAACAAGCGCAAGCAATTTTAGATATGCGTCTACAACGTTTAACAGGATTAGAAAGAGATAAAATCGATGATGAATATAAAGAATTACTACTTAAAATTGAGGAGTATAAAGCGGTTTTAGCTGATGAAGAAAAAGTATTAGAAATTATTCGTGAAGAATTACTCGATATTAAACAACGTTTCAATGATGAGCGTCGTTCAGAAATTACAGCAAGTAGTATGGATTTCTTTGAAGATGAAGATTTAATCCCGGAAGAAAAAATTGTTGTTACATTGACACATAAAGGCTATATTAAACGTTTACCAGCATCTACCTACCGTACACAAAATCGTGGTGGTAGAGGTATTCAAGGAATGGGTACAAATGAAGATGACTTTGTTGAACACTTAGTCTCTACTTCAACACACGATACAATTTTATTTTTTACAAATAAAGGAAAAGTTTATCGTGCACGAGGGTATGAAATACCAGAATTTAGTCGGACAGCGAAAGGTCTACCTTTAATTAACTTATTGGATATTGAAAAAGATGAATGGGTTAATGCTGTAATAAGTGTAGATGAATTTGATGAAGACGCCTATTTATTCTTTACTACCAAGCATGGCTTATCCAAACGAACGACGTTACCACAATTTGCTAATATTAGAAAAGGTGGTTTAATAGCGATTGGATTGAATGAAGATGATGAATTGATTTCAGTTCGTTTAACAGATGGCAATAAAGATATTGCTATTGCTACTAAAAATGGTTATATCATTCGTTTTGAAGAAAATGCAGTTAGATCTATGGGACGTAATGCGGCAGGAGTTAGAGGTATTCGTCTACGTGAGAATGACCAAGTTGTTTCAATGGAGATTGTCGAAGAAAATTCACAAATCCTTCATGTAACAAGTAAAGGTGTAGGAAAACGAACAGATGAGAGTGAATACCGCCGTACTAATCGTGGTGGTAAAGGATATTTCTCAAGTAAATTAACTGAAGAAACGGGCCATGTTATCGCAGTAAAACCAGTCTTAGGTAATGAAGATATTATGTTAATTACGATTGATGGTGTACTGATTCGTATTCCAGTTGAAAGTATTTCAGTAACAGGTAGAAATACACAAGGCGTTCGTTTAATTCGTTTACAAGGTGATGAGGAAGTTGCTACTGTAGCAAAAGTTGCCGAAACAGAAGAAGAAAACGAAGTGTTAGATGAAGATACAAATGATGAAATAAATGAATAAAATTAATTTAAAAGAAAAAGAACGAGCTATGATTGCGCGTTCTTTTTCTTTTTATCAATCTTAGATTACTCTGGCTTGAAAAACTTACTATGTTGACGTATTGTAAATAATAATAGAAATATCTAAATCGAAAAAAGATAAAAAAACAGGAGGAATAGAAGTGGAAAAAGACAAATTTGTAAAAGAAGGACTTACGTTTGATGATGTGTTGCTTATTCCGGCAAAATCAGAATTTTTACCTAATGAGGTTAATATAGAAACGAGACTTTCTTCTAAAATAAAATTAAGTACGCCATTTATTAGTGCAGGTATGGATACAGTAACAGAGTCTGATATGGCAATTTAAATGGCAAGACAAGGTGGATTTGGTGTTATCCATAAAAATATGTCAATTGAAGAGCAAGCTGAACAAGTTGACCGTGTTAAGCGTTCTGAAAGTGGTGTAATCACAAATCCATTTTTCTTAACTCCTGAACACCAAGTATACGATGCAGAACATTTAATGGGTAAATTTAAAATTTCAGGAGTACCTATTGTTAATAATATAGATGAGCAAAAACTTGTCGGAATTTTAACAAATAGAGACTTACGTTTTATTGAAGATTATTCGATTTTAATTTCAGAAGTGATGACAAGTGAAGATTTAATTACAGCTTCAGTTGGTACGACTTTAGAAGAAGCACAAAAAGTTCTTCAGAAATATAAAATAGAAAAATTACCTTTAGTTGATGATGAAGGTATTTTACGTGGTCTTATTACTATTAAAGATATTGAAAAAGTCATTGAATTCCCTAATTCAGCTAAAGATGTTCATGGACGTCTCTTAGTGGGTGCTGCTGTTGGTGTAACGGCTGATGCGATGACACGTATAGAAAAATTAGTAGAGGCTCATGTTGATGTGATAGTCATTGATACAGCTCACGGTCATTCACAAGGTGTTTTAGAAAAAGTTAAAGAAATTAGAGCAGCTTATCCAGAATTAGATATTATTGCAGGTAATGTCGCTACTGCTGAAGCAACACGAGATTTAATAGAAGCAGGTGCTAACATAATTAAAGTAGGTATTGGTCCAGGTTCAATTTGTACCACACGTGTTATAGCAGGAATTGGTGTTCCGCAAATAACAGCAGTATATGAATGTGCAAATGAAGCAAAGAAACATGGTATACCGATTATTGCAGATGGTGGAATTAAATTCTCAGGAGATATTGTTAAAGCATTAGCCGCTGGAGCACATGCAGTAATGCTAGGTAGTTTGTTTGCAGGTGTAACAGAAAGTCCAGGAGAAATGGAAATATTCCAAGGTAGACAATATAAAGTATATCGTGGTATGGGTTCAATTAGTGCAATGAAAGCAGGTTCAAAAGATCGTTATTTCCAAGATGTAGAAGATGATGCTAAAAAACTTGTTCCTGAAGGCATTGAAGGACGTGTCGCTTACAAAGGGTCATTATTAAATACTATTCAACAATTAGTTGGTGGCGTTAGAGCAGGAATGGGCTATTGTGGTACAAAAGATTTGGAGTCATTAAGAAATGATGCTCAATTTATAAAAATAACAAATGCAGGATTAATCGAGAGTCACCCACATGAAATACAAATTACAAAAGAAGCGCCAAACTATTCAGTAAAATAATTTATTTGAACAAAGAATTGTATTTATACAATTCTTTGTTTTTTTATAAGACAATAAAGTATAATTTATGGTAAAATGAATAAGTGAGTCTTAGTTTGGAGGTAAGATGTGATTTATAAATCTAAACAATTAAAATACATTTTATTACCATTAATAGTCTGCTTTATTTTTATTTTTAATTTTCATATTAATCAGACAAATGCGCTTGAAACTAAAGCAAAAACAGCCATCATTGTTGATGTAGAAACGGGTCATGTTTTATATGATAAAGATGCCCATGAATCTCTACCTCCAGCTAGTATGACAAAGATGATGACACAATATCTTGTCTTAGAACAAATTTCTAATCAGGATTTAACTTGGGAAACTGTAGCAGAAATAAGTGATTACGCTCATTGGTTATCAGAAAAAGTGATTTTTTCAGGGGTGGGTTTAACTCAAAATAAAAAGTATACTGTCAGAAGTCTTTATGAGGCAATGGCAATCAATTCTGATAATGGTACATCTGTTGCTTTGGCAGAATTAATTGCTGGGTCAGAAGATAAATTTGTTCAGCTGATGAATCAAAAAGCTAAAGAAATAGGTTTAAAAGATACTCGATTTGTAAACGCGACTGGTATTGATAATGAACTTTTAGAAGGAAAACATCCCAAAAGTACAAAATTTGATGATACTAATTTAATGTCAGCTTATGATGCAGCAAAATTAGCTTATCACATTATGACTGAATATCCTGAAGCATTAAAAATATCGAGTATGCCAAAAACTAATTTTGATGGTATTATAATTCGAAATTCAAATTGGATGTTACATCATGATGAAGCGTATTTAAAACCATATTATTATGCAGGTGTCACTGGTTTAAAAACAGGGCATACAGATTTAGCTGGCTACACACTAACTGCAACGGCTAATAAAGCAAACAAACAACTGATTACTGTTGTTATGAAAACAGAAAGTGAAGCTGAACGATTTAAAGAAACAGCTAAATTATTAGATTATGGTTTTAACGAAATAGTTGAAGCAGAATTATTTCCCGCAAATTATCAATTAAATAAACATACATCTATTCCTGTAGAAAAAGGAATTGAAAAAAGTGTTGAAATTGCAACAAAAGATGCTATATCTCTTCCAATTGAAAAGGGGAGAGAAAACGATTATAAATTAATTTATAATCTTGATGAAAGTCAGTTAAACAAAAAAAATCAACTCACAGCCCCAATAAAAAAAGGTGAAGTTGTCGGGCACGCAGAAGTTGTTTTTAATTCAGAAAAAAAATTAGCATCTATTTTGGATAAAAAAGCTGACTCTTATACCGTTGATTTAGTAACAACACAAGACATTGGAAAGAAAAATTGGTTTTATCAAATGTTAGACGATATAATCCATTTTTTTAAATAATAATAATATAAATAGGAGTGACTTATTTTGGTAAACATGAAAAAAGGTGGCGTCATAATGGACGTTGTAAATGAAGAGCAAGCAAAAATAGCAGAAGCAGCAGGTGCAGTAGCAGTAATGGCACTTGAGCGCGTTCCATCAGATATACGTAAAGAAGGTGGAGTTGCACGCATGGCAGATCCAACAATTACTGAAGAGGTTATGAATGCAGTTTCGATTCCAGTTATGGCAAAAGGTCGAATTGGTCATATTGTAGAAGCACGTGTATTAGAATCAATGGGTGTTGATTATATTGATGAAAGTGAAGTACTCACACCTGCCGATGATATATTTCACATAAAAAAATCAGACTTTAGCGTTCCGTTTGTTTGTGGATGTCGTAATATAGGAGAGGCTGCTCGTCGTATTGGTGAGGGTGCTAAAATGTTACGTACAAAAGGTGAACCCGGAACAGGTAACATAGTTGAAGCAGTTCGTCATTTACGTCAGGTTCAAGCAGAAATCAAACAATTACAGTCAATGAGTGCTGATGAGGTAATGGTTTTTGCACGTGATAATCAAGCTCCTTATGATATATTATTACAAATTAGAGAAGAAGGTCGTCTACCAGTTGTAAATTATGCAGCAGGTGGCGTTGCAACACCATCAGATGCAGCACTAATGATGGAATTGGGTGCTGATGGAGTTTTTGTAGGTTCTGGTATTTTTAAATCAAATAACCCAGAAAAATTTGCGCGTGCAATTGTTCAAGCTACAAAAAATTATCAAGATTATAAATTAATTGCAGAATTATCAAAAGATCTTGGTTCAGCAATGAAAGGTATCGAAATGAGTACTCTTTCAGGTTCTGATTTAATGGCAGACCGTAGCGAGTAAAAAATCATTAATTAAAAAGATTTGCAAAAATAACAAATATAGTTAAACTTAATTATATAAGCTATGAAGAGAAATAGTAATTATTTATTTTTATTTAGAGAGTCGATGGCTGGTGAAAATCGATTAAAAATGATAATGAATCCATCTCGGAGCTAGTCTTTGATAAATTGACTCGTTATCCGTTTTTCGTTAAAACGACAAAGTTGGAAGTTATTATACTTCAATTTGGGTGGCAACGCGGGATTAACTCTCGTCCCTTTTTGGGATGAGAGTTTTTTATTATTTATAAAAGGAGGCTATTTATTTATGTTAGATCAAAAATTACTTAGAACAAATTTTAAAGAAATTACCGAACGTTTAAAGCATCGCGGTGAAGACTTATCAGACTTAGTTAAATTTGGTGACTTGGATGAGAAGCGTCGTTCTCTAATCAGTGAGGTTGAACAATTAAAAGCACAGCGTAATGAAGCAACCAAGCAAATATCTGAATTAAAAAAGAATAATGAGGATGCAACAGGTGCCATAACTGAAATGCGTGAATTAGGTGGGAAAATTAAAGAATTAGATAAAAATCTCACGATAATTGATGAAGAATTAACTCAAATATTGTATTCAATTCCAAATATACCTCACGAGAGTGTTCCTGTTGGTGAAGATGAAGATGATAATATTGAAGTTCGTACGTGGGGTGAGAAGAAATCATTTGATTTTGAACCTAAACCACATTGGGATATAGGAACAGATTTAGATATCTTAGATTTTGAACGTGCAGGTAAAGTAACAGGTAGTCGTTTTGTATTTTATAAAGGAATGGGTGCACGACTCGAACGAGCATTAATTAACTTTATGATTGATCTACACGTTGATGAACACGGCTATGAAGAAATGATTCCACCGTTTATCGTTAATCGCGAAAGTATGATTGGTACGGGTCAATTGCCGAAATTTGAAGAAGATGCATTTAAAATTGCCGATTGGGATTACTTTTTAATACCAACTTCAGAGGTTCCTGGAACTAACTATCATCGAGATGAGATTTTAGCAGAAGAAGACTTACCAAAAAAATATGTCGCAAACAGTGCGTGCTTCCGTTCAGAAGCAGGGTCAGCGGGAAGAGATACGCGTGGGTTAATTCGTCAGCATCAATTTAATAAAGTTGAATTAATTCAATTTGTTAAACCTGAAAAGTCATATGAGGTATTAGAACAATTAACTAATCATGCTGAAAAGATACTACAATTATTAGAATTACCTTACCGAGTTATGAGCATGTGTACAGCTGATTTAGGTTTTACAGCAGCTAAAAAATATGATATAGAAGTATGGATACCAACTCAAGAAACTTACCGCGAAATATCTTCTTGTTCTAATTTTGAAGCTTTCCAAGCCCGACGTGCTAAAATACGTTATCGTAATTCAGCTAAAAAAGTTGAATATGTGCATACAATTAATGGGTCAGGCTTAGCTGTAGGGCGAACTGTTACAGCAATATTAGAAAACAATCAACAAGCTGATGGCTCGGTTTTAATTCCAAAAGTATTACGTCCGTATATGGGTGGAAAAGAGTTTATAAAATAAATGAGTTAAACAATTGACAAGTTTTTAATATTATTGTATATTAGAACTTGTCGTCACGGAGGAATACCCAAGTCCGGCTGAAGGGATTGGTCTTGAAAACCAACAGGGGTGTCAAAGCCCGCGGGGGTTCGAATCCCTCTTCCTCCTTCCTAAAAGAAGTCCATTACCTTATGTAATGGACTTCTTTTTATATTAATTTAAAAATTAACAAATACTTTTAATCTAGTGTATAATAAAATTAATAGAATATTTAAATCATTCCAAAAGGAAGTTAGTGCAAATCTAACACGGTCCCGCCACTGTGAAACTTATATAAGTTAAGTCAGGATATTTTGGTTGATAGCTTATTAATCGATCTACGGAGGATAGAACGGATACATATATCATTGTGTACCCAAACATCTCAAATCGAGATGTTTTTTATATTATAAGGAGGAATCAAAATGAAACGATTTAGTTATTTAGCATTTTTATTAATTTTAGCTTTAAGTGTTATGATTGGTTGTAGCAGTAATGATGATCAAGCAAGTGAATCAGAACAAGAAGCAGAAACAAATGAAACAGAATTTCCACTAACAGTAACAGATGCAACAGATAATGAACTGACTTTTGAAAAAAAAGCAGAAAAAATTGTTTCGGTTTTACCAAGTAATACTGAAATAGCTTTTGCATTAGGATTGGATGATGAAATTATCGGTGTGACATCGCTTGATAATTATCCCGAAGAAGCAGCAGAAAAAGAAACAGTTGGCGATTTTCAAATTAATGTAGAAAAAGTAATTTCTTTAGAACCAGATGTTGTTTTAGCAGATGAATCAGTCGATGAAGCTGCTTTAGATCAAATAAGAGATGCAGATATCCAAGTACTCGTAGTAAAAACAGCAGAAAATTTCGAAGAAGTTTATGACGCGATTCATTTAATCGGAAAAGTAACAGATACAACTGAACAAGCAGATCAAATTGAATCAGATATGAAAGAAAAATTAGCATCATTATCAGATAAAGTTGCTGAAATTGAAAACCCGAAATCAGTCTATGTGGAAGTTAGTCCATCACCAGAAACATATACAGCAGGAAAAAATACATTTATTAATACTATTTTAGAAAAAATTAACGCTGAAAATAGTGCAGGAGACCTAGAGGGTTGGCCTCAAGTAAATGAAGAAGCTGTTCTTGAGATGAATCCAGATATTATCATTACAACATATGGTAATTATGTAGATGATCCGATTAAAGAAATTACAGATCGAGAATCATGGAGCGATTTAACAGCTGTAAAAAACAAAGAAATTTATGACGTGAACGAGGACTTAGTAAGTCGCCCTGGACCACGTCTTGTAGAGGGAGCAGAAGAACTTGCAAAAGCCATCTATCCAGATCTTTTTGCAAACTAAATCAATCATTACTTATCTAATCTTAATCGCACTTTTACTAAGTGCGATCATATTAGGTGTGTCAATTGGTACTGTTAATATACCTCTTAGAGATATTCTGATTATCTTTAAGGGGTTTTTATTTAATATAAACATACCAGAAGAAATTAGTATGCATGAAAATATTATTATGAAAATTAGATTACCGCGGGTTATTATAGCAGGATTAGTAGGTGCTTCACTTTCTTTAGTAGGTGCAGCATTTCAAGGTCTATTGCGTAATCCTTTAGCTGATCCCTTCACGCTAGGGATTTCATCAGGAGCAAGTGTTGGAGCAGTAATGACGATATTTTTTGGTATTTCTATTCCAATTTTAAATATATATACACTTCCCTTAGCAAGTATTCTTGCATCATTTATAACATTGATTATTGTTCTTACATTTGCCAGAAAAATTGATAAAGCAATGCGTGTAGAAACAATTATTTTAACAGGAATCGTTTTCAGTTCATTTTTAAGTGCTTTAATCTCTTTAATGATTACATTAACTGGAGAAGAATTACGACAAATAATTGGTTGGTTACTAGGTAGTGTTGCTATGCGTGGTTGGGAACATGTATTAATTATTTTACCTTTTTTCATTCTTGGTTCATTAGTCTTACTTTTTAATGCACGTGAATTAAATGCTTTTTCATTTGGTGAAGAACAAGCTAAACATATTGGCGTTAATGTCGAACGACAGAAAATGATTATTTTAATTGCAGGTTCAATGTTAACAGGTGCAGCAGTAAGTGTATCAGGTGTGATAGGTTTTGTGGGTCTTGTCATCCCCCATTTTATTAGATTATTATTTGGCCCAGAACATCGCAGCTTATTACCAAAATCAATGATAATTGGAGCTGTTTTCTTAATTGCAGCAGATCTTGTCTCGCGTATTATTATTCAACCACAAGAACTTCCAATTGGTGTGATTACATCATTAATCGGAGCGCCTATCTTTGCATTAATTTTAATTAGGCAAAATATTAAAGGAGTAAGAAGTTCATGATAAAAATTAAAAATTTGACAGGTGGATATCATCATCATCCGGTAATAAAAAATTTATCACTACATATTAAAAAACAAGATTTTTTTGGTATTATAGGCCCAAATGGTAGTGGTAAATCAACATTAGTAAAAATGATGAGTGGTGTTCTTCCTTTTGATTCAGGAGAAATATATATTCATGATCATTCTATCCAAAAATATAGTGCTAAAGCATTAGCAAAGAAAATTGCCGTATTAAGTCAACACAATACTCAACATTTTGCATTTACGGTTAAAGAAACTGTGGAGTTAGGACGTTATGCTTTTAAAGAGGGTTTTTTTCGAACGGAAACACAAAATGATCAAGAAATTGTGGAACGTGTTATGAAATCAACTGGAGTTGAATCGTTTAGTCACTTAACACTGGATCAATTATCAGGTGGTGAGAGACAGCGTGTTATGCTCGCACAAGCACTTGCACAAGAACCTGAAATACTCATTTTAGATGAACCAACCAATCATTTAGATCTTGCTTATCAAAAAGAGTTACTTGATTTATTAAAACATAATATTGAAAGAGAACAATTAACTGTTGTTGCGATATTTCACGACTTAAATATTGCAAGTTTATATTGTGATCAAATTATGTTACTTAATGATGGTGAAATAGTTTTAAATGATACACCTGATACAGTGTTACGTCCTAAACAAATTAATCAGACTTATCATACAGAAGTAGAAAAATTTGCACATCCGACAATAGCAAAGCCACAAATTATGTTAAAGCCTGATAAAGTTAAGCCAAGAAAGAAAAAAATCCAGATTAATAAAATATTTCTTAAAATAACAAAAGAGAATATTATCTTAAAGTCACCTATACCGCTTCGAACAATGTCATCAGGGGTTCTTAATTCAGGATTAGGTTGGTATAAGCACTTTATTAACCGTCATGTAGATAGTAAATATAACGTAAGAAATTATAAACAAGATATGTATCAATATTTGAAGCGATCATCTTTAAAAGAATCAGAAACAGTTGCAATGATGACCGCGGCTCAATTAGAGAATGTAGGTATTAGTGAAATTGAAACAATAGACTTTTCATTATTAGTAGTTGTTACTGCGGGTGTTAATAATGCAACTGATGCGTCTTTAGGAGAAAAGCATGAATTTAAATTAACTCCGGGGACAATAAATACATGGATATTCGTCAGTGGTAAATTAACAGAAGAAGCATTTTTACAATCAATTGTAACTGCCACTGAAGCTAAAACAATCGCATTACGAGAACTAAATGTTTTAGATCAACTCACTCAAACATTAGCAACAGGAACATCAACTGATAGTATTTTAGTTGCTGCAACTCAAGAAGGTGCTCCATTAGAATTTGGAGGGCCTATCTCACCATTAGGGTCACAAATAGGTAAAGCAGTTTATCAAGCAACAAAACAAGCGTTAAAAAATTATTATGGAAAAAATAATAAAAATGATGAGTAGCTTAACGATTATATTAGCCTATTATATTGATTTAATTGTAGGAGATCCTCCAAAATGGCCACATCCGGTAAAATTATTTGGTCGCTTTATTAATTTTTGTGAACGTCAGTTTAATCAAGGTCGATTAAGACGGTTATCAGGAGTGGTTAGTTTAATTAGTTTACTTATTATTGTATATTTTTTCACGATTTTTTTATTATCTTATCTTTATAAAATGTATTATATACTTGGATTTATTATTGAATCGATCTTAATTGCAACAACAATCTCACAAAAAGGTCTAAAACAAGCAGCGCTTTTTGTCTATCATCCATTAAAAAATAATAATTTATTAACAGCTCGTGAAAAGTTATCTTGGATTGTAGGTCGAGACACGGTCAATTTATCAGAAAAAGAAATTACGCGCGCAACAGTCGAAACAGTAGCTGAAAATACGACTGATGGTATAACAGCACCATTATTTTGGGCATTTATAGGTGGAGCACCTTTAGCGCTGGTTTATCGAGCAATAAATACATGTGATTCAGTTGTAGGTTATAAAACAGAAGAATTACAAGTCTTTGGCTGGGCATCTGCTAGATTGGATGACTTAGTTAATTGGATACCAGCACGGATAACAGGCTTACTAATGTTATTAACGACAAAGTCATCGCTTCATAATTACAAAGCTAATTTATTAAGTTTAATTAAAAATGCAAAGAAACACAAGAGTCCAAATAGTGGTTGGAACGAAGCGGCAGTTGCTATTATTTTAAATGTACAACTCGGTGGAATAAATACATATAAAGGTAAAATAACAAAAGCACCATTATTAGGTCATCCGATAAATGAATTAGCAGTGGATGATATCATTAAAACAATTCAGATTATGAATCGTGCAACAAAATTATTTATTATTGGTGGTGTTGTGATTGTCATTGCCTTCACATGGCTCTAATCCAAATTATTTATACGATTATTATCAAATAAAAAAACCAAAACAAATAATTGATTTTAGTGTTAATATAAATCCACTTGGAATACCAAATAAAATAAAAGAACTTTGGCCTAACTTGATTAATCAAGTAGCAGATTATCCAGACCCAAAAAATAAAGAATTAATTAAAGTATTAAGTGAAAAATTAGCTATTGATCCAGTACATTTATTATTAGGAAATGGTGCAGCAGAATTAATTAGTTTATTAGGATTATATTTGCATAAAAAATCAATATTAATTATTCAACCGACTTTTTCAGAATATGAACGAGTGTGTCGGGCACATCACTGTCAAATTAATTATTATACAATCCAACCTAATCAAACAATCTGTTTAAATAAATTCGAACAAGCCATTCAAGATAAAGAAGCAGTATTCTTATGTAATCCAAATAATCCAACGGGTAAATGCATAAAGAAATCATTGTTAAAAAAGATGGCAGATATTTGTTTGAAACATAATTGTTTATTCATTATTGATGAAGCATTTTATGATTTTTTAATTGATTATGATCAAAGTATTGAATTACACAAACAATACAACAATTTAATCTTTCTTCGCTCATTAACGAAAATGTATTCAATAGCAGGTTTGCGTTTAGGTTATTTAGTTGCTCACCCGTCAATTATAAAGAAAATTCAACCTTATTTACCTCATTGTCATATTAATGCCATAGCTTTAGAAGTGGGAAAGTTATGCTTAAATGAATTTGACTTTGTTAAACAAACACAATTATTCATCACCGAAGAACGCAAACGGATGATGAATAATTTAACAAAGCTATCATTTGAAGTTATTGAAAGTGAAGTTAATTATTATTTGATGCGTGATCAAACAACAACTAATTTACAACCTTTGTTTATTTATTTATTAAGACAAGGAATAGTTTTAAGACATACTGTTAACTTTCCTGGTTTAGCTGGTAAATGGTTAAGAGTAGCAGTGAAAACTAAACAAGAAAATAATACTTTCCTGGAGGCATTAAAAAGATGGCGAGAAATCAATTGATTTTTATATTTGGCGGTGTAAGAAGCGGAAAAAGTTCTTTTGCTGAATTATATGCCTCACAATTAGCAGAAAGAAGAAATTCCCCATTATATTACTTAGCAACATCAATTAGTTTTGATAAAGAGATGGAAAAACGTATCGAACATCACCAACATACACGAAATAAAAGTCGTCATCATTGGCAAACAATTGAAGCTGCGAGTAATTTATCTCAAGCTATGAAAAAAGAACATGTTGGTAGCGTGATGCTTTTAGATTGTTTAACAGTGTGGTTAAATAATGAATTTTATGAAGAAAAAATAACAGAAGATACATGCGTAAATAGCGTTAAGTGGCATCAAGTAAAAAACTATATGATTGATGAAATCAAAAGAATTAATCAACACGTTGATACGTTGATTATTGTTTCAAACGACATATTTCATGAGGGAATAAATCAAACAAATTATGTTAACATATATAGTCAGATGTTAGGAGAACTTCATCAATTAATTGTAAAAGAAGCCTTCCAAGCATATACAGTAGAATCGAGTGTGCCTGTTTTGATGAAGCAAAGTTAAAGGATGGTAAATATGGTTAATATTTGGCTGGGATTTTTAATTAACTTACAATTCTTTACGATTATTCCAATTCGAAAAGAAATTGAAATGACAAAGTCTAACTTAACTGGCATGATTATCACATTACCTTTATTCGGTATGTTTTTAGGGGTTATTTATGCACTCGCTTTAGCTGGATTAATTCAGTTTACTCCATTATCTCATCTAGCAATAACAATTATTTTTCTTGCCTTCACAATTATATTATCTGGTGGTATACACTTAGATGGTTGGATTGATATGTCAGATGCTTTGTTTTCATATCAAAATAAACAAAAAAGACTTTTAATTATGGAAGATCCACAAGTAGGTGCATTTGGTGTTCTTGGTTTATTATTTATCTGCGTATTTAAATTCTTATTTATCTATGAAATCATTTCAATATCTGATTCGAGTATTTATATCTATATCGTTTTTATCCCTTTTTTTAGTCGATTGTTTACTGGTCTGGGACTTTTATTAATTAATCCTGCAAAAAAAACAGGTTTAGGTTACTTATTTCACTCATCAGATCAAGATATTTTAAAGTATTATTTAGGTTACATTATTCCAATAATTATTATACTAGGTATTTACAATTTAAATTATATGTTTACCTTTACAATTATTTTAGGATTAATAGGCATACTCTATGTTATTTTCAAACGATTTATTTTGAATCAATTTGGTGGTTTAACAGGCGATTTATCAGGAGCAGGTATAGAAGGAGTCGAATTGATTTTATGGTTTCTAATGTGGTTATTACATTATTACGTCATGGGAGGACTTTAGATAACGAAGCATCGCGTTATAGTGGTTGGATCGATTCTCAGTTAAGTAAAACTGGTATTAATGAAATTAAAGCAATGACTAAGTATTATCAAAAAGAAAACACATTCTCCGCTGACATTAATCGCATTTATACAAGTGACTTAAAGCGAACAATCCAAACTGCTCAGTTATTATTTCCTGGAAATTTTTCTATTAAACAAGATAAACAGTTAAGAGAAATGCATTTTGGAGATTTTGAAGGCAAAACATATGACGAATTAAAAGAAAATCCGCACTATCAAACATGGTTAAATCATTTATTTACATATCAATTACCAAATGGTGAATCATTTAACCAATTTACTAATCGAATTGATAAGGGGTTAGCCCAGATAAAATCAGAAATTTTGAAAGAAGAATTAAGTCATGTCGTCTTAGTCGTTCATGGTGGAGTGATTCGCTATTTATTAACAAAATTAACAAATCACTCTCATTCTTTTTTTGAATGGGAAGTTCCTTTTTCTCGTGGTTTTCAATTAACGAGTACACAAACTGAATTTAAGGAGGAAAATCCATGCATGTCATTACGGGTGGTGCCTTCAATGGAAAATGGAATTTTGTAAAAGAATTCTATCAATTATCTAATGAAGCTGATTTTATTAAGTATTCAAGTTATAATAATGATGTCTTACCAAATGATTTTTCAGATATTAAAACAAAATATTTGATTATTCAAGGAATTGAACTGTACGTCAAAAGTTTTTTTGATAATGAGGGTTCTATACCAAGCCAAACAGAAAGATTTATTTTGAATTGTTTAAATTGGGAAAAATCAAATCCAAATGGTCACTTAATTGTCATCGGAAACGACATTTCTAAAGGTGTTGTTCCTAAAGTAGCAAGCGACAGGGAGTGGCGTGATATGACTGGATTGGCCTATCAGAGATTAGTTCAAATGAGTCAGCGTTATGATGTTATTTGGTACGGAATAAATAAACAATTAAAATAGGAGGAATTTAAAATGAAAATATACACACGCACAGGAGACAAAGGTAAAACAGGTATTATCGGAGGACGCGTTGATAAAGATGATTTGCGCGTAGAGGCTTATGGAACAGTTGATGAATTGAATGGTTTTGTCGCGCTTGCCCATGCAGAATTAGATTTAGAAAAAAATCAAGATATAGCTGATGATTTAATTAAAATTCAACATGAATTATTTGATTTAGGTGGCGATTTAGCAAGTGTTGTCGATAAACGACCAGACAAAATGACTTCAGATATGATTACTTATTTAGAAGAGCAAATAGATAGATATACTGAAGAAGCACCAGCATTAGAAAGATTTATTTTACCAGGTGGTTCACAAGCAGCTGCTACGCTTCATATCGTTAGAACGATTGCACGACGTGCTGAACGACAAGTGGTTTCATTATTAAAGCAAGATGAAACAACGTCAGAACTTGCTTTACAATATTTAAATCGTTTATCAGACTATTTCTTTGCTGTGGCAAGAATTGTTAATTATCGAGCAGGAATTAATGATGTCGAATATGAAAGAAGTGCAATAGTATTTAGAGAAAGTCGTAAAGATCGTAAGGATAAAGATAAATGAAAGCAAAACAAATTAGTTTTTTAGCATTGTTTATTGCCTTATCAGTGGTTGGTGGCATGGTAAAGCTACCTTCTCCTATTGGTAGTATTGCATTTGATTCATTTCCAGCTTTAATAGCAGCTGTTTGGTTAGGAAAGAATTCAGGAGCTGTCGTTGGAACAGTTGGTCACTTAATGTCTGCTTTGTTAAGTGGTTTTGTTCTCGGACCATTTCATTTTATGATTGCGTTAGGGATGGGGATTGTCATTTGGATTTTTGGAAATTTATATCAATCATTTCAACCAATTATTCCAAATACATTTTTTATTATCGCTAATGGATTTATTTTACCCTTACCGTTTATATTTATAATGGGACTTCCTTTCTTTTTAAGTATATTACCGTCATTAGTAATCGCAACTATCGCAAATTTAATTATTGCAGCTTTATTAATTCCAAGATTCAGACCTTTTTTTAAAAATCAATTATCGGATTTGCCAAAAGATGCTTAATTATCATTATGATGCTGAAGAAATTTTAATAAATGATGAGATTATTGTCGTTGCTGCTGATAATAGTGGATCAATCGGCATGAAAGAATTAGATGATGTTAAAGTTGGTTATGAAACAGTAAGTTATTATACTTTTAGAGTTGCTTATATGGAATGTATTGCAGCAGGCGGTGATCCATTTGCAATTGTATTGCATAGTTTTAATGATGAAGATGTCTGGCATCAATTAATAAAAGGTATCAATAAAGGCTTAAAAGAAGTTAATTTAGAAAATATACCAATTACAGGTAGTACTGAAACTAATTTTAAATTAAATCAATCTGCTTTAGGGCTGGTTGTTTTAGGTAAAAAGAAATGGGAAAGAAAGAGTAAGGTAATACCTAAAAAATTAGAACTTGCGATTATAGGTAAACCACTTGTTGGTCAAGCCGTAATAGACGAACAAGACAAAGTTGCTCCACTATCTCTTTATAGAGAACTCTCAGAAACATCAGGAGTTAATTTAATTTATCCGATTAGTTCAAAAGGAATTAAACATGCAATTGATAGACAAGTTAACCAATTGATTACTTATCCAAACCATTTAGATATAACAGCGAGTTCAGGTCCCGGAACGAGTTTTTTAATTGTCTATGACACAAAGATAAGTCAATTAATCAAACAGAAAACAACTGATTACTTACAAATGGTTCACACTTTATCATAAATGAAATTTAGCTTGACAAAATAAAATAAAACGATTATATTTTAAATCAATATACAGTGAAGAGACGAGTAAATAGTAAGTATGACAGAAAAAGGATGCTTTAGCTGAGAAATCCATTATATTATTGAACCTAATTCTGAATCATTAGTTAACCTAACCGCAACCCTTATTGCGTAAAAAAAGATGCGAGTGGACGTTCTATTGTCAAACTAGGTGGTATCACGGATTTAAACCTCATTTCCGTCCTTTTATTAGGATGAGTTATGAGGTTTTTTAATATGTTGTTTAAAGGAGAAAAATTAATGAAGAAAATAGCTTTTATTGGTGCTGGTTCAATGGCAGAAGCCATCGTATCTGGCATTATAAATAAAGAATTTATGAAAAGTGAACAAATTTGGGTTACAAATAAAGATAATCAAGCACGTTTAGACGAAATGAAAGAAAAATATGGTATATCTATCTCACAAGATAAAAAAGAAGTATTGTCAGAAGCAAATATAATCGTTTTATCTACAAAACCCCATGATATAAAAAGCGCAATTAAGTCGCTTTTACCTTATTTAACAAAAGACCAATTGATTATGTCGGTCGTTGCCGGAATTTCAACAACACAAATAACACAACTAACTAATCAAAACACACCTGTTATTCGTGCAATGCCTAATACATCAGCTTCGATTGGTTATTCAGCTACGGCAATTAGTCAAGGAGAATTTGCTACGACAAATGATTTACAAATAGCTAAGCAGTTATTTGAAGCAATTGGTACAGTAAACGTAGTAGAAGAAAAAGACATGCATATTGTTACCGCTATTTCAGGTAGTGGACCTGCTTATCTTTATTATTTAACTGAAGCAATGGAAGAAGCGGCAATTCAAGAAGGACTCGATGCAAAAACAGCTAAAGAATTAATCACTCAAACAATTATAGGAGCAGGAAATATGTTAAAAACATCTGAGCTGCCAGTAAATGTTTTACGAGAAAATGTGACGAGTCCTCAAGGCACAACAGAGGCAGGTCTTAAGGCTTTAGAAAAAAATAATTTTAAAGAAGCGTTGATTGCTTGTGTAGAAAGTGCAACAAATAGATCTAAAGAACTTGGGAAAAAGGAAGATAAATAAGGGGATTCTAAATGATAGATAATAAAGATGAACAATTTATGGCGTATGCAATTTTAGAAGCAAAAAAGGCAGAAGCAATCAATGAAGTACCAATTGGGGCAGTAATCGTATGTGATGATGAGATTATTAGCACAGGATACAATGAACGAGAAACAACAAATCAAACATTAGCACATGCAGAACTTACAGCGATTGCTCGTGCAAATAAAATAAAGTCAAGTTGGCGATTAGAAGATTGTACTTTGTATGTCACATTAGAGCCGTGTCCAATGTGCGCAGGGGCGATTGTACAATCGCGTCTGAAAAGAGTTGTTTATGGAGCGTCAGATTATAAATCAGGTTGTGCAGGTACGCTTATGAATTTACTTGATGATTCGAGATTTAACCATCAGGTTCTTGTTACTTCAGGTGTTAAACAGAAAGAAACAAGTTATTTATTAACTAACTTCTTTAAGAAACTACGTAAATGAATTTTATAATTCCCATTTTTTCATTCCTTATTGATTCAATATCAAAGTCAGATAAAATAACCCCTTCCGAAATATCCGGAAGGGGTTATTCATACGATAATATTCTTTTCTTTACGTATAGTATCTTTTGATCTTTTTATCCCACGATTTTGAAAATATCTTTTCACCATTATTCCACGCTGTTAATTCGTTAAAGAGATAATAATGCTCTTCATCAGCTGTCATAACACTTTTTGTACTTAATTCGGTGTCAATATCTTTATCTTTGACCACAACGTTCCAATCACACTCGACTTTTGCTGAGAGTGGGTCATTTTCTTTGATGGTGTAAACATTTCTATTTTCAGTTCCATAAGTAATATTGAGATTTTTGAGCGTTCTTAATCCTTCATCAGAATAATCTTCAAGGACCCATTTGTCTTCTGTCAGCTTCTTTATAACATCTCGGGTTCTTGAGCCTTCTCGATGAACAATTTTATCAATTGGTGCTGCGGTTTCTGATTGGTCATGTTTAAGTTGTACTTCTATATAATCATTTACAACCGGCACTTCTAATACAGAAGAATTAAAATCAACAGTCAGCATAGCACTCTCAGACTTCGGCCAGATTTGAGGCCAATATTGTGGCGATAATGAAAGCTCAATGGAATGACCTTTTGGAATTTGATATCCTATTGCATCAAGTGTTAGCTCTACATCAATATATTCATTGATTGGAAGGTCTTCTGGAAACTCATTACTTTTGTAATGGTTCAGATTGAATTGTCCCATTGTTACAAGAGTTTTTTCTCCATTTGGATGAACATCAGACACTCGTACGTGGATATTTGCTTCTTTGTGATCAGATTTAACTTTTAACTTTACGACTGGTTTCCCTATGATGTTCATTGGTTTCTCTAATGGATCTAAGGTAAATGAAGTAGCTAATGCGTTATCTATCGTCTGATCGTCTGGCAAGTCGCCTTCTTGTCCAAATGGGCAGAAGACCCCTGAGTATAATCCATGGTGTTGACAATTCTTTAATTGATGCTCACCAGTTAATTGCTGAAAGAGATTTTCTTTGTCTTGCTTCTCATTTAATAGATCTATCCATCTGCCGTCTCGATAGTCATAAGATGTCGCTGGTTTAACACTATCTTGGATATACACTAAAAATTCATCCTTATGCTCAACTGCTGTATCTTTCTGCATCCATTTATCCAACCATTCAACAACTTCTTGTAAATAACCAAATTGAGGTCCTGGTATTGCCATATCTGGAAACTCGTGTGCCCAAGGACCTATGACGCCTTTCTTAGGAACGTTTAGATGTTTCATTAGACGGAAAACTGCATCTGTATATCCATCAGCCCAACCACTCATCGTCAAAACAGGAATTTTAATGGAATCATAATCTTCACAAATAGATCCATGTTTCCAGTATTCATCACGCGTTTGGTGAGCAACCCATTCTTCTACAAATGGTGGGGTGTGTTCCATTCGATCGAGCCACATCTCAACCCATTTATCTCCTACAAATCGTGGGAATGGAGGTCGTGCATTATATGCAAACATCGTCGATGCCCACCATAGCATATCTGATGCCATTAGCGTCCCACCTCTATAATGAACATCGTCAGCGTAACGATCATCTGTTGAGCACAATGATATGATTGTTTTCAACGCCTTCGGTTGTAAAGATGCGACCTGGAGACCATTGAATCCTCCCCATGATTTACCAATCATTGCAACTGAACCGTTTGACCATTCTTGTGCTTCAATCCAATGTATAATATCAATTGCATCATCTTGTTCTTGCTGTGGGTATTCATCTTCAATGATTCCTTCAGAGTCACCTGTACCTCGGATATCTACTCGAATTGAGGTGTAACCAAAACCTGCAAAGTATTTATGGCGTATTTCATCTCTTAAAGCTGTAAAATCATCTTTCCTGTAGGGGAGAAATTCCAATACTGTCCCTTTCGTTACTTCCATTCCTACTGGCTGCCATAGTTTTGCAGATAATTTAGTACCATCTGACATCTCAATCCATTTGTGATGTGTTGTATTCACCTCATACGGAAAATCAGTTCTTTCTTGTATTTTACTGTAATCTACATCAAATACGCCCATTTTACTCCTCCTCTTCAAAAGTATGTGTGTCATTTTTCAACCATTTGAATAACGAAATGATTAATAATAAATAAATAATTACAACAGGAACTGCTACTACTACTGCTGATGATTGAACGACGCTTAATCCACCTATTAATAGTAATGAAATTGATAACGGAGCCATGATCAGACCCCAAATAATCGTATGCCACATCGGTGGTTCCAATCCATTTCCAACTTTTACCGATGCAATAGATGCAAGGATATAGGAAGCTGAGTCCAATGAAGTTGCCAAGAAAATGAAACCAAGTATTACAAAGAATAATATGGCTAGATAACTAAATGGAAGTGTTTCTAGTACTTTAATAATTGTCGGAGCATCGCCTACCTCTGCCATACTTGCAAGTACGTCTAGTTTGCCAGTCAATTGAAGGTTCATAGTGTATCCTCCAAAAACTCCAAAATAAAGCCAACTACCTAAAGATCCCCATCCAAGTATGTGTAGGACTAAGCTTTTTAAAGTACGTCCTTGTGAAATTCGAGCAATGAATAGTCCCATAAAAGGTGCAGTCGCTGCAAACCAAGCAAAGTAGAAAACTGTCCATGCTTGAGGAAAGCCACTATTGTTTACAGCATCAGTATAGAAACTCATTCGCAAGAAGTTCTGTGCCATGATTCCAAAACTATCAGTGAAATATGTCAGAATGAATCCCGTAGGACCAGCTATAATAACAAACAAAGCTAAAGCTAGAGCTAAATATACATTAAGATTACTTAGCTTTTTAATGCCCTTATAAAGACCTAACGACGCGCTGGTTATATAAATAACTGCCCATATGACCATGATTAAGATACTTAATAGAACTGATTGTTCAATACCTAGAAGATGACCTATACCGGCCGATATCATTGGAACACCTAAACCTAAAGACGTACCAAGGCCTCCGACTAAGCTCCAAATAACTAGTATATCGATTGCCTTCCCAAGGATCCCATCAGAATACTTTCCTAAAGCTCCTTTAACTGACTGACTAATCTTTAATGAATTGTTTTTTTTATTAAAAAACGAATAAGCGATGACTAAGGTTGGAAACGCATAAATTGACCATGCTGATATTCCCCAATGAAACATCCCATACGCTACTGCCCATTCCGCAGCAGTTTCACTTCCTGATTCCAGTCCGAAGGGAGGGCCTTGAAGATAGTACATCGGCTCTATTATTGACCAGAACATAATGCTAGTTCCCATACCGGCGCAAAATAACATAGCACCGTAACTAAAATTACTGAACTCTGGAGCACCTGTTCCCAATTTGACTTTTCCATATTTACCAAATGCAATCCATAATAAGATTATAAAAAGTCCAAATGTTAAAAATTCAAAAGTCCAATCCATTCGAGAGTTTATAGCTGTCAAAGTTGCATTCAAAAAAGGTTCGGCAGATGATTGGAATATAATTAATAGGAATGTTAATCCAACCAACACAATTATAGAGGGCCAAAATACGATTGAATCTAGCTTTGCTTTTTCTTTCATAAACATCCTCCCTTATCTGTTTTATTTATCTTACCATTAATTCTCGTCTATCGTTTATTAAATATAACAATCCTCATTTTAACAGTCAACTAACGCAGAAATTATTTGATTATCTTTAAGATTAGGTATCATTAATAGTGCTCTAGATTTGTGTATAACCTGATTTAACAATGACTACAATGACATCCATATTCCTTAACAACTAAGAAGAGTATTTTAATTTCAAGGAGTTTTTGTGAATCTTCTTTTTTAGCATCTCTAGTAGTTCATCTAAAAATCGGTTCTTAGACGTTATTTGGATTTTAGCGAATTGATTGATGCCCATTATCTGTGTTAACCGTCGATGCAGCAAAAAAACTGATAATTTATCGATGGCGAAATGGCGTTTTTTACATGCACCTGATATATACTGTTAAAAAATTAGCATCAAATCGCAAAGAAGTTCTAAGCAATTATGAAATTGATTCATTTCCTAAAAAACAATTATACTTTTAATAAAATAATCGACAATAATTGCAATTACTTAAATAAAACGGTATACTATAATTTGCCGTACTAGGTGGGGAGGTAGCGGTGCCCTATAACTTGCAATCCGCTATAGCAAGGCTGAATTACCTTTTGAGGTGAGTGATTTTAAGGTCTGCCTTAAGGAATTAGTGTTGACGTTTAGGTCCTGCGCAACAGAAACCTATGAACCCTGTCAGATCCGGAAGGAAGCAGCAGTAAGTAGACCCTTTTGTGTGCCGCAGGGTAGCCTAGATAGAGCTGTGAACTTAAGTAACGCTTGGAGTCACTTTATCGATTCTGGGTGTACGGTTACATAGAAAAAAGCAGTCGTTTCGTTTTTACGAGACGACTGCTTTTTTATAATTTAAATTTAATTAAGTCTTCTAATAACTAAACCTAAAGAAATCCAAATAAATCCTTGGGCAATAAAGAAAACTCCAATAATGATTGCAACAGTAATAGCAGCGATCGACTGAGTGAAGAATGAAAGCACACCTAAAATCAACATGATAATTCCTAATAATAAAATTAAGTTTGTACCAGGTAATCCTTTTAAAGTACGTGAAATAAAGATATGTGAAATAGCCGAAAGCAACATCCATAGAGCAAACATAAATACGAAAATTTGTTCAGCAAAATTAGTATAGAAAAAAGTGGCCATTCCAATTAATACAGAAAAAACACCTTCAATTAAATGCCATCTGGAAATATTCCAAATTTTAGCTTGTGAAATATAACCAAGAACTTCATTGACGCCATTTAAGAGAAATAATAAACCAATAATTAATGTGACACTTGTCAAGGATTTACTAGGATTAAAAAGCATAAAGAAGCCTAAAATACTTACACTAATACCTAAAATAAAAATAACGAGTAAATAAGTTTTTCTCATGTAATCACCTCAATTTTGTTAATGTTCTTATTCTAATCATATAGTAAATAAGAGTTGAGTCATAGAGGGAAGCTTAAAATAAATAATTCATTAGGTAAAATGATAATAAACGAGTTACTTATTTCATAAATAAGAGAAATAAGATATAATTAAAGAGATAGAAAAAAGAGGAGTAATTATAATGAGCTATCAAGCATTATATCGCGTTTGGCGTCCCCGAACATTTGCCGATGTAGTAGGACAAACGCATATTACACAAACTTTACAAAATGCAATTTCAGAAAGTAAATTTTCTCATGCTTATTTATTTTCTGGACCCCGAGGAACAGGAAAAACAAGTGCGGCAAAAATTTTCGCACAAACTATTAACTGTGAACAAGCTCCGACAAGAGAACCGTGTAATAAATGTAGTGCATGTTTAGGTATTTTAAATGGATCTATTTCAGATGTAATCGAAATAGATGCAGCATCAAATACAAGCGTCGATGATATTAGAGATATTCGTGACAAAGTCAAATATGCACCGAGCTCAGTTCCTTATAAAGTATATATTATAGATGAAGTGCACATGATTTCAGTTAATGCCTTCAATGCTTTGCTTAAAACATTAGAAGAACCACCAGATCATGTTGTGTTCATTTTAGCAACAACTGAGCCACATAAAATTCCATTAACAATTATTTCTCGATGTCAGCGATTTGATTTTAAGCCGATTGGAAATAAAATTATAGTTGAACGTATGAAAGAAATTGTTCAAACAGAAAAGATAGAAATTGATTATAATGCATTAGAAGCAATAGCTTTAGCTGCTGAAGGTGGTATGCGTGATGCTTTAAGTTTACTTGACCAAGCGATATCATATAGTGATGAACGAGTCACCTTAGAAGATGTACTTGCAGTAACCGGTGGTGTATCACAATCTGTTTTAACCGAAATGATCGAACTGCTGTATAAACAAGAAGTAACAGAAGTGCTTCATCTTTTTGAACATATGATTGAAAATGGTAAAGATCCAACTCGATTTGTTTTTGATATAATTTATTTCTTAAGAGATATGTTATTTTATAAAACTGCTGCTGAATTAGAAGATGTGTTAGATACAGCAATAGTCGATGAAAACTTTAAGCAAATAGCAAATAAAGTTGAAAATAATTGGGTTCAAGAAGCAATTATTATGTTTAATGATTGTCAACAACAAATAAAATGGACGAATAGTCCTAAAATATTTATTGAAATCACATTATTATCAATTGCTAACAAAAAGATGAAAGAAAATAATCAATCAATTCAAACGTTAGAATTACCTCACCAGGTAGATTTAGCAGATAATGTAGAATTAAAAGAATTGCATAAAAAAGTAGTTAATTTAGAAAAAAAGATAAAAGAAATAAGTGTGACCAATAATGACCAAGCTAAAGTAGCTCAAAAACCAAAACATCAGTCACATGTAAGTAAGCAAAATAAATTCCATGTACCTCATGAACAAATTTATTCAGTATTAAAAGAAGCGAAAAAAGAACCACTACAAATGGCTATTAATAATTGGGAAGCATTTTTAACACGGTTAAAAAATGCGCATGCTCCAGCACATGCTACAATCATTGATAGTAAGCCTGCGGCAGCCTCAGATGATGTCGTTATTGTTGCTTTTAAATACGAAATACACTGTTCACTGTTTTTAGACCATAAAGATATGGTAGAATCTATCCTGGAAGATGTTTTAGGAAAGTCATATAAGATTATCCCTCTCCCAGAAGAAGCTTGGCAACAGGTACGGACTGATTACTTGAATAGTTACGAGCCGGATGAGCAAGAAGTTGAAAAAAATGCACAAGCAGAATTAGCCTCTCCACTGATTGAAGAAGCTAAAAAACTTGTTGGAGAAGAATTATTAGAAATCAAAGATTAATTCAAAATTTAAGGAGGAGTTATTAATGAAAGGTAATATGGGTGGTATGATGAAACAAATGCAAAAAATGCAGAAGGATATGATGAAAGCACAAGATGCTTTACTAGAAATGGAATTTGAAGCTTCTGCAGGTGGTGGTATGGTTACAGTGAAAGCTGATGGTAGCCGTAAAATTATTGATGTAAAAATTGAGGAAGAAGTAGTTGATCCAGATGATATTGAAATGTTACAAGATTTAATTTTAGCAGCAACAAATGATGTTATGAAACAAATTGAAGATAAAACAGAAGCAACTATGGGTAAATTTACTAAAGGATTAAATGTTCCAGGAATGTTTTAATTAACTGCCTGAATTAAGGGGGCTATTAAATGTATTATCCTGCACCAATTTCAAGACTGATTGATAGCTTTACAAAATTACCAGGAATTGGCCCTAAAACAGCTGTCAGACTCGCATTTTTTGTTATTGATATGAATGAAGATGATGTGGTAGACTTTTCAAAAGCATTAGTTAGCGCTAAGCGTGAACTAACTTACTGTACAATTTGTGGTCATATTACTGATCAAGAAACATGTACAATTTGTTCTGATCAATCAAGAGATGAATCAGTTATTTGTGTTGTTGAAGATTCCAAAGATGTTATTGCAATGGAAAAAATGAAGGAATTTAATGGTAGATATCATGTGTTACATGGTTCAATCTCTCCAATGGATGGAATTGGACCAGAAGACATTAATGTACCTGATTTAATTAGTCGACTTAAAGATGAAAAAGTAAAAGAATTGATTTTAGCGACGAATCCTAATATTGAAGGAGAAGCAACAGCGATGTATATTTCCCGCTTAGTGAAGCCATCGGGTATCATAACAACTCGTATTGCTCACGGATTACCAATGGGTGGCGATTTAGAATATGCTGATGAAGTAACACTTGCAAAATCTTTAGAAGGACGTCGTGAAGTCTAATCATTAATTAATAAATAGGTAAAACTTACTGTAAATAAATTAAATCTTTAAATGAACAGAACCTTTGTACCTACGTACAGAGGTTCTTTCTGTATAAGTGACAATTTAACAAAAAATGTCACAATCTTTAAAATAAAGACATAAACGTGTTAGAATAGAGATAATATGTAACTTTAAATAATATTACTAGATAATAATTTTTATAAAAGGAGATTTAAGTGTGCAAGGACATTTTATAACTGTAGAAGGTGGAGAAGGCTCTGGAAAAACAACAGTGCTTGAAATTGTTTATCAGGAATTACGAGCTTTAGGTTATAATGTGCTTGTAACACGTGAACCCGGCGGAATTCCGATAGCAGAAAATATAAGAGAGATTATTTTAAATCCAAGTAATACTCAAATGGAGAAACGAACAGAAGCGCTTTTATATGCTGCTGCAAGAAGACAACATTTAATAGAAGTGATAGCTCCAGCTTTAAAACGCGGTGATATCGTTTTATGCGATCGTTTTATTGATAGTAGTTTAGTTTATCAAGGGCATGCCCGTGGTATTGGAATGAAAGAAGTTATGTCGATTAATAATTTCGCCATAGGTGATTTATATCCTGAACTGACGATGTTTTTTGATATTAAACCTGAACAAGGTTTAGCACGTATTGCAAAAAATAAAGATCGCGAAAAAAATAGATTAGATTTAGAAGAACTCACATTTCATCAAAAAGTATATGAAGGCTATCATATACTTTTAAATAAATATCCAGAAAGAATTAAACGAATAGACGCATCCAAAGCAATTAATGAAGTAGTATCAGATACACTCACGTATATATTAAAGAAAATTAAATGAATTAAGGAGGCAAACATTATGAAATTAATTATTGCAGTTGTACAAGATAAGGATTCTAATAGACTCATTACAGCCTTAAGTAAAGGTAATTTTCAAACAACAAAATTAGCCACCACAGGTGGGTTTTTAAAAGAAGGAAATACAACATTAATGATTGGTTGTGAAAATGAACATATAGATGAAGCCTTAGCAATTATTAAAGATAATTGTTCGCAGCGTGAACAAATGGTAGCGCCAATATCACCAATGGGTGGAAACGCTGATTCATATATTCCCAAACCAGTAAAAGTTGAAGTTGGTGGAGCGACTGTCTTTATTTTACCAATCGAATCATTTTTCCGTTTTTAATTAAAGTATTGAATATAAGGATGGTTGTTAATAATGAATTGGGCAACACTTGAAAAAGTACAACCTATCGCTAGTAAGATTTTAACGAATAGTGTTAAAAAGGATCGAATAGCTCATGCTTATTTAATCCAAGGTTTAAGAGGGACTGGAAAGGTAGAAATCGCTACTTTATTAACTCAAACAATCTTTTGCCCTAACAAGCAAGGCATAGAACCATGTGGGGTTTGTCAGGTATGTAAGCGAGTAGAATCAAAAAATCATCCAGATGTTCATTGGATTGAAAAAGATGGTCAGTCTATTAAAAATGAACAAATAGATTATTTACGAAAAGAATTTTCTTATTCGAGTTTAGAATCAACACGAAAGATATATATTATTGATGATGCACAAACATTAACAAATCAAGCAGCTAATCGCTTGTTAAAGTTTTTAGAAGAACCATTAATTGAAACAACAGCGATACTTTTGACTGATAATGTACAAGCAATTATTCCAACTATTCGTTCACGTTGCCAACTAATCGATTTGAAGCCATTAGACACACAAGTTTTACAAGACAAGATGATGGAATCAAACTTATCAAAACAGCAGTCTAGACTTATGAGTGCAATCACCTATAATATAGATGAAGCGATTGAATTAAGTGAAAATGAAACATACCAAGAGATAATTAATATTTCAATGGGTATGATTGAGACAATTATAAATAATTATGATAAACGATATATTTATCTTCATCAAGAGTGGTTGAGTAAGATTACAGATCGTACAGAGACTGATTATGGGCTTGAACTATTATTATTAGGATTTAAAGATATTTTATATATGCAATTAGGAAAAAAAGAATCGCTTGTATTTTTTAATCACACAGATCAAATCTTAAGAAGCGGTGTTGAGCATTTTTCAAAAGCGAAACTACTTAAGATTATGAGTAATTTATTGGAAACAAAACAAAAACTGAAGCAAAATGTAAACCCAACGCTTTTAATGGAACAATTTGTACTTCAATTATAGAGGTGAGTTCGAATGATAGAAGTAATCGGTGTAAGGTTTAAAGAAGTCGGTAAAATATATTATTTTGATCCAAGTGATTTTAATATAGAATTAGAAGATTATGTTATAGTAGAGACAATTAGAGGAATTGAGTTTGGAGAAGTTGTTGTAGTAGATAAGACAGTAGATGAAGAAGACGTTGTCTTACCTTTGAAAAAAGTTATTCGAATCGCAACAGAAGAAGATACACAAATCATGATAGAAAATATCGAGCTTGCCAGTAAAGCTTTTAATATAGGTGTTGAAAAAATAAATCATCATAAATTAGAAATGAATTTAGTTGATGTAGAGTATACATTTGATCGAAATAAAATTATTTTTTACTTTACTGCAGAAGGACGAGTTGACTTTCGTAATCTCGTAAAAGACCTAGCAGCTTTATTTAAAACAAGAATAGAATTACGTCAGATAGGAGTTAGAGATGAAGCGAAAGTTCTAGGTGGTATAGGTCCATGTGGTAGAATGTTATGTTGCTCAACATTTTTAGGTGATTTTGAGCCTGTTTCAATTAAAATGGCAAAAGATCAAAGTTTATCATTAAATCCAGCAAAGATATCTGGTTTGTGCGGTAGATTAATGTGTTGTTTAAAATACGAAAATGATAATTATGAGCAAGCTAAACGCGACATGCCTGATTTAGGTGAGAAGATTATTACACCATATGGTGCTGGTCGCGTGACAGACTTAAATATGTTAGAACAAATTATTCAAATTAAAATCGTAGAAGAAGAAACGATTATAGATTATACATTAGATGAATTAATTGATCAAAAGATTATTTCTCTTCAAGCAACAAAATAAAGAGGTGAATCCATTGGATAAGAGGAAAGTATTCGAACAAGTGTCGGATATTGAATCGCAAATAGGTGAATTATATGAACAACTTGAAGAACTAAAAGATAACTTAGCAGATTTGCTTGAGGAAAATTATCGAATGTCTATGGAAAACAAACATTTGCGTTCTTATCTAGATGAACAAGAAATTAAGCGAGTAAAAGTAGATGAAAAAGAAAATTCAAATGCGAATCTTCCTGGTGAAGGCTTTGATAATTTAGCTCGCATATATGAAGAAGGTTTTCATATATGTCACATGCAGTTTGGAAGCCCAAGACAAGATGGTGACTGTTTGTTTTGTTTAGAGTTATTTGATTAATAATAAAAGTATCAAACTGTCTCTAATAGTATGATTACTATTCTAAGGAGACAGTTTTTTACTTATAGGAGCGTGATGTTGTTTGTCAGTTATAAGAGATGATGAACGATTAGATTATTTAGTGGCTGATGAGTCAATGAAAATTATCCAAAGTCCGACTATTTTTTCATATTCATTAGACGCTTTATTATTAGCAGATTTTACATATTTGCCAATAAAAAAAGGTGATATATTAGATTTGTGTACAGGTAATGGGATTATTCCTTTATTACTTTCAAAACGAACACATGGTCAAATATATGGTTTAGAAATACAAGCTCGTTTAGCCGATATGGCTAAACGTTCAATTATGTTAAATGATTTATCAAATCAAATAAAAATAGTTGAAGGTGATTTGAAAAAAGCTCAACCTGAATTACATCAAAGTAAATTTGATGTTGTGACATGTAATCCACCTTACTTTAAAACGCCAAATGATAATGAAAAAAATAAAAATGAACATTTAACAATTGCTAGACATGAGGTCTGTTGTTCTTTAGAAGATGTTATTAAAGCATGTAAACTCTATGTACGACCAGGTGGTAAGGTGGCACTTGTTCATCGCCCTGGAAGATTAGTAGATGTAATTACTTTAATGCGAAAGTATAAGATTGAACCGAAACGACTTAGGTTTGTTTATTCTAAAGTAGGTAGATCAGCTATTATGATTTTAATTGAAGGAATTAGAGATGGAAAAGCTGATTTAGATATTTTACCACCATTGTATCTTTATCATGAAAATGATACTTACACAGAGGAAACAAAGCGAATTATTTATGGGGTTTAAAAAATAGAGGTGAATGAGATGTTTATTCAAAAAAGTTATGAAACCACAGAAACAGGCATACTTTATTTAATTCCGACTCCGATTGGAAATCTAGAAGATATGACATATCGCGCAGTAAGAATGTTAAAAGAAGTTAATCTTATTGCTGCAGAAGATACGCGTCATACAAAAAAATTATTAAATTATTTTGATATAGACACACCCTTAATTAGTTATCATGAACATAGTAAGCAATCTCGAATAGAGTTAATTATTGATAAATTAATGATGGGAGAAAATATAGGATTAGTAAGTGATGCAGGTATGCCTGCTATTTCTGATCCGGGTTATGAAGTTGTTAAAGCCGCTTTAATAAAAAAATTAAATGTCGTTACTTTACCAGGAGCAAATGCAGCATTAGTTGCTTTAGTGAGTTCGGGACTTTCGACAGATGAATATCTTTTTTATGGATTCTTACCAAGAAAGAAGAAAGATCGTCACGATGAAATGAAACGATTAGCTAAATTAAAAGGCACACAAATTTTTTACGAATCACCTTATAGAATTAAAGATACGTTAAATGAATTTTTGAAAATATATGGTGATAGACAAGTAGTGCTTGCTCGTGAATTAACAAAAATGTACGAAGAATTTATTAGAGGAAGCGTTAAAGAAGTTTTAGAAGTAATAAAAGAGCGGGAAATAAAAGGTGAATGTTGTTTAATTGTTGAAGGAATGGCTGATCAAATAGAAACGGATGATTTATGGTGGCGTCATCTTTCAGTTGAAGAACATGTCTTATCTTATGAAAAAAAAGGGTTAAAGAATAAAGCGGCAATGAAAGAAGTAGCGAATGATCGCGGTGTGTCTCGTAGGGATATTTATCAAATCATTCACGTGAATAATTAAAAAAACAAACACTTAAGTGTTTGTTTTAATTTAGAGGTTAAATTTATTTTTAATTTCATCTACTAATTCTTGTGCACCTTCAGGACTTAATACTAATTTACCATTAGCAAATGCCACATTATCATCTGTACTTTCTCCTGTGATGTGACAAGACATATTAGCAACATATTTCTTTAAAATGATTTTATCATCATCAACATATATTTCAATAGCATCTTTTTCCTTAATATCTAATGAGCGTCTTAATTCAATTGGAATAACGACACGACCTAATTCGTCAACTTTCCTTACCATACCAGTCGATTTCATAATCAGTCTCTCCTTTCTTTCTGAGATTGAACCGTCTATATTTTAAATCTATTTAAAGCATACCACGGTATAAAAAATAATTATACATAGTGAAAACTTTTATGCTGCTTATAGTATCAATCAAAAGTTAATGTGTCAATATTTAAGAACAGTTATTACCATAATGGAATTATCATGATAAACGAGTTACAATAGTAATAATTTACTAATGCGTATTTGTACATAAAAGGAGTGCAATTTATTAATGACAGAAAAAAAATCGTTTTATATAACAACGCCTATTTATTATCCAAGTGGAAAATTACACATAGGCCATGCATATTCAACCGTAGCAGGTGATGCGATGGCTCGTTATAAACGTTTACGTGGCTACGATGTTATGTATTTAACAGGAACAGATGAACACGGACAAAAAATTCAAGATGCAGCAGCTGAAGCAGGATTAACACCGCAAAAGTATGTCGATGGTATGATTGATCAAATAAAAAAATTATGGAAGAAATTAAAAATAACGAATGATGATTTTATTAGAACGACAGAAGATCGTCATAAGGTCATCGTTCAAAAAATATTTGAGCAATTACTTCAACAAGGCGATATTTATTTAGATGAGTACGAAGGATGGTATTGTAAATCATGTGAATCTTTCTTCACTAACTTCCAATTAGAAGATGGTAATTGTCCCGATTGTGGACGTAGTGTAGAGAAAGTAAAAGAAGAATCTTATTTCTTTAGAATGAGTAAATATGCAGATCGATTAATTGAATACTATGAGGCAAATCCTCAATTTATTCAACCTGAAAGTCGAAAAAATGAAATGTTAAATAATTTTATTAAACCAGGTCTTGAAGATTTAGCTGTCTCTCGAACAACATTTGATTGGGGAATTAAAGTTCCTAGTAATCCTGAGCATGTTGTTTATGTATGGATTGATGCTTTAACTAACTATATTACAGCATTAGGTTATGGTACAGACGATGAAGGAAAATTTGAACAGTATTGGCCCGCTGATGTACATTTAATGAGTAAAGAAATAGTTCGTTTCCACACAATATATTGGCCAATTATGTTAATGGCATTAGATTTACCATTACCTAAAAAAGTATTTGCTCATGGTTGGATTTTAATGAAGGACGGTAAGATGTCTAAATCAAAAGGTAATGTCATTTACCCAGATAAATTAGTTGATGAGTATGGTTTAGATGCCCTGCGTTATTATTTATTAAGAGAAGTGCCGTTTGGTTCTGATGGGGTCTTTACGCCAGAAGCGTTTGTAGAAAGAACGAACTTTGATCTAGCAAATGACTTTGGAAATTTATTAAATAGAACAGTAGCTATGGTCGAACGTTATTTTGATGGCGAAATACCAGCATTTGTATCGAATGAAACAAAAGAAGATCAAGAGTTAGAAGAAGTAATGACACACGTAATTGAAGAAGTAGAACAAGCAATGGATGAGATGCAGTTTTCTGTAGCGCTCTCAGCAATATGGAAATTAATAAGTCGCACAAATAAATATATAGATGAAACGTCACCTTGGGTTTTAGCAAAAGATGAAAATCAAAAGAATCGTCTGGGAAATGTGATGGCGCATTTAACTGAGTCACTACGAATAACAGGTATATTACTGAGACCTTTTTTAACTGAATCGCCAAATCAAGTATTTTATCAATTAGGTATTGAAGATCAAGATATTACTGATTGGGAAAGTCTTTATAAGCGTGGACTCATAAAAGCAGGCACAAGAGTTATTAAAGATAATCCGATATTCCCAAGACTTGATACAGAAAAAGAAATTGAGAAAATTCAAGGAATTATGAATAAATCAGTTGTTAAGAAAGAAGAAAAAGAAACAAAAACAATGGCAATGAAACCTGAAATTGAATTTCCAGATTTTACTAAGCTTGATTTAAGAGTAGCTGAAATTATTGAGGCAGAAAAAATGAAAAATGCTGATAAATTACTCAAAATTCAAATTGATTTAGGAGAAGAAAAAAGACAAATCATTTCAGGGATTGCGGAGTATTACGATCCTAAATCACTGATAGGTAAAAAAGTGGTTTGTGTCGTTAATCTAAAGCCGGTTAAATTAAGAGGCGAAATGTCTGAAGGTATGATTCTTTCTGCTAAAGATAATCAAGGAAATCTAGTTTTAACTGCATTAGACAAAGATTTACCAGCAGGATCAGTTGTGGAATAAATAATTTAAAAACCAACACACTCATCTGTAGTTTGTTGGTTTTTTCTTTTAAAATGAAAGGAAGTAAAAAATGTTATTTGACACACATATGCATTTAAATGTAAAACAATATAAAGAAGATCGTGCAGAAGTTATCGAGCGTGCATTTAACGCAGGCGTTAGCCAAATGACGATTATTGGCTTTGACGATGAAACAATTCCTTTAGCAATTGAAATTGCTGAAGCATATGAAAATATATACGCCGCGGTGGGGTGGCATCCTGTAGATGCGATCAACTATACTAGTGAAAAATTAGCGTGGTTAGAAAAACTAAGTCATCATCCAAAAGTAGTTGCATTAGGGGAAATGGGTCTAGATTATCACTGGGATAAATCTCCAAAAGATGTTCAAAAAAGAATTTTTAGAGAGCAAATCAATTTAGCAAAAAAAGTAAATTTACCAATTATTATTCATAATCGCAAGGCAAGTGAAGATGTTAAACAAATATTAATTGAAGAAAAGGCTGAAGAAGTTGGGGGAATAATGCATTGCTATAGTAGTCCAATTGAAGATATTAAAGATTATGTTGCGATGAATTTTTATATCTCATTAGCTGGACCTGTCACATTTAAAAATGCACCAGAAGTAAGAGAGATAGCAAAAGCAATTCCTTTAGATAGATTATTGATTGAAACTGATTCACCTTATTTAACGCCCCACCCATATCGTGGTAAAAGAAACGAGCCTGCTTATGTAAAATTAATTGCTGAAGAAATAGCACGTGTGAAAGAAATATCTCTCGATGAATTAGCAAAAATTACAACGAAAAATGCCGAAAGAATATATATGGTATAAATAAATTTATATCTATACAATAAAGTTGGTTGTGTTGTAATCAAAACGTAAAGAAACAGTAACAGAATTGATTTTGACTTAAAATGTTCTCTTTTATACAATAATTCAAGTTGTGTAAAGGGGAGAAAATTGAAGTGAGAAATTTTATGAAACCTATTATGGCACTAAAAACAAAATCTGGTTACTCAATTTTTAGTATATTAATTGTGACAGTATTTTCTATTTGGGGTATAACAGATGCTTTAAAAGCAGAAGTTACTTATGCTGCAGATGGAAAAGCAGAAGTTATCAAATCATCTAATGAAACAGTGGGCGATTTACTTGCTGATTTAGATATAGAAATAAATAAAGAAGATCATTTATCGCATTCGTTTGATGAATCGCTAGAAGACGGGATGAAGATAGAACATATTACAGCAAAAGAAGTGACGGTAATTATAGATGGTGAAAAAACGACTTATCAGACAACAGCAGATAATATCGCATCTTTTTTTGAAGAAGAAAATTTAGAATTTATCGATGAAGATGACGTTTCACATCTACCATCATCTAAAATAGAAGATGGTTTAGTTATAAATGTTACTAAAGCATTTCAAGTTTCAATTGATTATGCAGGTGAAGAACAAAAAGTTTGGACAACAGGTGGAACAGTAGAAGAAATTTTAGCAGAGAATAAATTAGAACCCAAAAAAGCTGATAAAGTTGTGCCAAGCAGTCAAACAAAGATAACTGAAGGATCAGAAATTAAGGTAACTGAAGTAGAAACAAAACATATAACTGAACAAGAAACGCTTGATTATAAAACAGAAAAGAAAAAAGATAATAATTTAGAAAAAGGTAAAGAAAAATTAGTTAAAAAAGGTAAAAATGGAAGCGTCGAGAAGACGTATAAAGTTGTTTATGAAAATAATAAAGAAGTAAAGCGAACAGAAACTGACAAAAAAGTGTTAGTAAAACCTGAAAATGAAGTTATTTCAATAGGTACAAAAGTGAATCAATCAAAGAATAAATCCACAAAAGCGCCATCTGGTGGTCAAACAAAAACAATGGAAGCTACTGCATACACAGCTGAATGTTATGGTTGTTCAGGTGTGACGGCAACAGGAATTGATTTAAATAAGAATCGTCATAAAAAAGTAATTGCAGTAGATCCAAATGTCATTCCATTAGGGTCAAGAGTATGGGTTTCAGGCTATGGTGAAGCTATTGCAGGTGACACAGGTGGAGATATTAAAGGAAATAGAATTGATTTACATTTTCCTAATAAGAGTGCTGCATTTGATTATGGTAGACGTTCAGTAACAGTAAAAATATTAAATTAAATGAATGAATGGTAAATGCTCCCTTGACTTTAAAGTGGCGGGGGCATTTGTTTTTTTGATACAATAAAACTGAAGTAAAAATAAAGAGGTCATAATATGAAAATCAAAGAAGTCATTGTAGTAGAAGGTAAAAATGATACAATGAAAATAAATCAAGCTGTTGATGCCTATACAATCGAGACGAATGGTTCAGCAATTAATCAAGAAACATTAGATCAAATTGCGCATGCTAAGGATAAACGAGGTGTCATTATATTTACAGACCCAGATTATCCAGGAGAGCGAATTAGAAGAATTGTTGATGAGAAAGTACCGGGATGTAAGCATGCCTTTTTAACTCAAAATGAAGCACGTGATAAAAAATCAAAAAAAAATAATTTAGGAATAGAAAATGCGTCGATAGAAACAATCAAACAAGCTCTAAGTCGTGTTTATGAAGTCGAACAACAAAATGAGATGCAAATTACCAAAAATGACTTGATAAAGTATGGTCTAATTGGTAGCTCTCGGTCTAAAGAACGTCGTCAAGCCTTAGGAGAAAGTCTAAGGATAGGCTATGCTAATGGTAAGCAATTATTAAAAAGATTATCTATGTTTAATATTTCAAAAGATGATTTCATTAAAGAAATAGAAGTAATTAATGCGAGAGAATGTGAGGAAAATAATGAATAACTACATTGCTACACCATCAAGAACTAAAGAAATAATGAAAAAACATCACTTTTCTGTAAAAAAAAGTTTAGGTCAAAATTTCCTAATTGATGTTAATATACTAACTCATATAATAGATGCAGCTGGGATTGATGAAAATGCTAATGTTATTGAAATAGGGCCTGGTATAGGATCGTTAACAGAACAACTAGCACTTAGAGCTAAAAAAGTTGTAGCATTTGAAATCGATCAAAGATTAAAGCCTGTTTTGGAATCGACTTTAAAACCATATGATAATATTAAAATCATTTTTGAAGATATATTAAAATCAAATCTAAAAGAAGTTAGTAAAAATGAATTTTCACCAGGTGAAAAAATTCATATTGTAGCTAATTTACCTTACTACATTACAACACCTATTTTGTTGAGATTATTACACGATCAATTACCAATTGATACAATGACTGTTATGATGCAAAAAGAAGTAGCTGAACGAATGGCAGCTGAACCTAATACAAAAGCTTATGGTTCACTTACAATAGCTGTTCAGTACTACACAAATGCAGAAATTGTCATGGATGTACCTAAAACTGTCTTTTTACCTCAACCAAATGTTATGTCAAGTGTCCTCCATCTAGATTTAAAAGAAAAAAAAGATATTGATGTAGAAGATGAAGAGCTTTTCTTTGCGATTATTCGAGCAAGTTTTGTTCATAGAAGAAAAACCATTCTAAATAATTTAGGTGTTCATTATCAAGATGAATTAACCAAAACAGAGTTGAAAAACATTTTAACTGAAGCAGGAATAGATCCTCAAAGACGAGGTGAATCACTGTCAATACAAGACTTTGCAATACTAGCAAATGTTTTCTCGAAAAAATTATAAAATATCGAATTAACTTGTTGACAAGTGAAATACAAAGTTGTTATACTATACGGCTGGTTTAATTTGACTTTACTATGATAAAATGTTATAATTATTTGTAGTGAGGTGGTTTCTAGTGAAAACTTTAATAGAAATTAAAAAAGGACTAGAAGATCGTATAGGAAAACGTATTGAATTAACTGCCAACGGAGGACGTAGAAAAACTGTGGTTCGTTCAGGCGTTCTTTCGGAAACTTATCCGGCAGTGTTTGTAGTTGATTTAGATCAAGAAGAAAACGCGTTTGAACGAGTATCTTATAGTTATGCAGATGTTTTAACAGAAGCAGTAGAAATCAACTTTTTAGATGATAAAGCTAAAGTAGTGGCAGAAGAGTTAAGCTAACTCCTTTTTATTCAAAAGCTATTTAGATATTTAACTAGATGTTAAATATCTAAATAGCTTTTTTTACTGGTTCTTTTTATAAGAAATTACATAATTAATCTGTTACTATAGGACTAATGAATGATATTATAGGAGGTTTATTTTGGATAATCAAAGAATAATTAATAATCAAAAAGAATTATTAAAAAAGATAGGTAAGAAAATTGGTTTTGGAACTATTTCCGTTATATTGTTAATTATTATCGCCATTGCTAGTTATAAAATTCTAGTTGAATATGTTTGGATGGATTCGGTCGGTTATGAAACTGTTTATACAACAATTTTATATAGCAAAGTAACTTTAGGGGTCGTGGGCTTTTTATTATTTGCAATATTAACATTTACAACTTTATATTGGATTAGAAAATCTTATTTAAGCCATTTTAGTCAAGCGCAATTGCCAGATTTTTTAATGAATAGAAAACTTGCTATGAGTGCAATGACACTTGGGGCAATCGTGGTCGGTTTGGCTGGAAGTTTTATTGTTCAAGGTGTTGGTTGGGAGCCAGCGCTTAAATTCTTAAATGCTACTTCTTTTGATATTGCAGATCCGCACTTTGGAAAAGATGTCTCGTTTTACATATTCGTTTTACCATTTATTCAATTTATACTTTATACGTTACTTAATTTAGCAATCTTCTTTTTAATTATACAAATTGCAGCATATTCTGTTTTTAATATGTATCGAATGAATCGTCTAGCCCAAACACATTTAGGCATTACAATAGGTAGTATTGGTTTATTACTAGCTGGGATTCACTTTTTAGGTCGTTATGATACATTATTGACCGATCAAGTCAATATTTTCCAAAAAAGTGTTGTTCATGGATTAAGTTATACGGACCAATTAATTAATGTTCCAAAATCTTATGTACTTGCTGTTGTCGCTATAGTAGCGTCAATATGGCTGTTTATTTCACTCACTCGAGGACAAGTAGAAGCAATTATTAAACCAATTGGTTTATATGTGGGTGTAGTCGTTCTTAGTCTGATTGCTTCGGTTCTTGTTCAAAACTTTGTTGTATCTCCAAATGAATTCACACGCGAAAAACCATATCTACAACATAACTTAGATTTTACTCGAGCTGCTTATGATTTAGATACGATAAAAGAAGAAGAGAATCCAGGTAATATGAGTTTAGATGAAGCTATGGTTAAAAGAAATCAACTTACATTAGATAATGTGAGATTAAATGATTCACGTCCTTTGTTAGATATCTATAATCAATTACAAACGTTTAGAACGTATTATAAATTTAATGATATGGATATTGATCGTTACGAAATTGATGGAGAATATGAACAGGTATTTATTGGTGCTAGAGAGTTAAGTACAGATGACCTGCCAGACCAAGCTCAAACTTGGGTAAATAAAAACTTACGATACACACACGGCTATGGTGTGGCAATGAGTCATGTTAATAAGGTAACTAAACAAGGTCAGCCTGAGTACTTAATGAAAAATGTGCCGGCTGAAGGAGATTTAGATATAACAAGACCGCAGATTTATTATGGTGAAGAACCATATCCGAATATTATTACAAACTCAAAAGTAGATGAATTTGATTATCCAACAAGTGATGCTAATGAAACAAATCGTTATGAAGCTGAAACAGGTATACCATTAACAGGTTATAAAAAATGGTTATTTGCTATGAGTGAAGGATCGGTCCGAATGTTAGTTTCTGATCAATTGACAAAAGAAAGTCAGTTACATGACACGCGTAACATTAAAGATCGTGTTAAGCGCATTGCACCATTTTTTGATTATGATACAGATCCATATATTGTCGTGCGGGATGATGGTACTTTAGTATGGATTATTGACGCTTACTTAAAAGCAGAACGTTATCCTTACTCTGAAGCGCATCAAGGAACAGAAAATTATTTAAGAAATTCAGTCAAAGCAGTGGTTGATGCTTACACAGGAGAAGTTATGTTTTATCCGGTAGATGAAGCAGATCCACTATTACAGACATATCAAAGTATGTTACCAGAATTATTTACAAATGAAGTTCCTGAAGATATCCGTGCTCATTTCCGTTATCCAGAAGTCATGTTTAAAACACAGGCAAAAATGTATGGAACGTATCATATGTCTAACTTAGAAGTTTTTTATAATCGTGAAGATTACTGGCAATTTCCAACAGAAAAATATTTTAATAAGGATGTAGAAATGGATCCTTATTATGTCACGATGAAGATGGATGATGCAGACAAGGAAGAATTTGTCTTAATGATGCCATATACACCTAAGAAGCGACAAAATATGATTTCATGGATGGGTGTTCGTAATGATGGTGATAACTACGGAGAGATGTTTGTTTATAAATATCCTAAACAAAAAAATGTTTATGGTCCACAACAAATCGAAAATAGAATTAACCAAGATAGTTCGATATCAAAAGAATTAAATTTATGGTCTCAAGGTGGATCAGAAGTAATCCGAGGTAATTTATTAGTTATTCCTATTGAAGATACAGTGTTATACGTAGAGCCAATATACATTGAATCGTCTAATGAATCTTCGTTACCAGAAGTTAAACAAGTTGTAATGGCTTATGGAGAACATATTGTAATGGAGGAAAGTTTTGATAAATCACTTGATAAAATCATGGAACTAATCAATCCAGATAATGAAGCAAGTCCAGATGAAGAAGATGCTGAAGGTAAAGAACCAGCAGAAAAAAGTGAAGAATCAACAAAACAAGACTCATTAAAAGCATTTGCAGAATCAGAAAAAACTTTAAATGAGATAGCCAATCTATTTGAAGAATATCGTCAAGCAACATCAGATGGAGATTGGGTTCTAGCGGCAGAAAAAATGGAAGAAATAGAACGAATTTTAGGTACATCAGAATAAATGGTAAATATCCCTTACCTTTTGTAAGGGATATTTATTTTTGGGAAATATGAGTAAACAACATATTTAATATTAAGTTAACAGTGTAAGCATGAGCGCGACTTTTCATAAGAAAATAAGGCAGATTTCATCATTAATTAATGTTAAGGATGTTGATGCTAAATTGATAAAATAACAGTTAATTAATGGTCAATAGATAAAACAATAAAATTATTAATTAAAAGAACATGATTTTTATTTGTAATGTGTTAAAATAACTAACAGAATGAATAAAAACTATTATTAAGTGAAATAAAAAGAGAATTATGATACCTAAAGGAAAAAACCTGATTAAATATAGTGTTATTTATTGAAATCAATTGTTAAATAAGTTATTATTTTATAATGGAGATAGAATGGGGGTAACTTTTAAGATGAAACGTTTTGCTGTTATATTAGCAGCTGGTCAAGGAACACGTATGAAGTCAAAATTATATAAAGTACTTCACCCAATACTCGGGCGTCCAATGATTCAATATGTCTTAGAAGCATTAGCACCTTCTAACATTGAAAAGCTCGTGACAATAGTCGGACATGGTGCAGAAACAGTTAGTCAAGAAGTAGGCAATAAAAGTGAATTTGTTATACAAGAAGAGCAACTTGGAACAGCTCATGCTGTTATGCAAGCTAAAGATATTTTATCTAAAGAAGAAGGAACGACAATAGTTGTTTGTGGTGATACACCATTAATTACAAAAGAAACATTTGACAATTTATTTAAATATCATGAACAAACAGCATCTAAAGCAACAGTTTTAACGACCGCATTTGATGATCCAACAGGTTACGGAAGAGTTATTCGTAATAGTGATGGAGATGTGAGCCGTATTGTAGAACATAAAGATGCTAATGAAGAAGAATTAACAATCAATGAAATAAATACAGGGACTTACTGTTTTGATAATAAAGCTTTGTTTGAAGCTTTAGAAAAAGTAGATAATGATAATGCACAAGGTGAATATTATTTACCAGATGTGATTGAAATATTAAAAAAAGAAAATGAAAAAGTGAGTGCTTACTTAATGACTGATCAAGAGGAATCGATTGGTATTAACGACCGTGTTGCTTTAGCAGAAGCAGAAGCAATTATGAAACGTCGAATAAATAAAAGCCACTTACAAAACGGTGTCACAATAATAGATGTCGAAAATACATATATTGGCCCTAATGTAGAGATTGAACAAGATGTTACAATCTATCCAGGCTCAATAATTAATGGAAATACTACAATTAAGTCTGATGCGATTATTGGACCAAATAGTGAAATAAACAATAGTGTGATTGGTGAAGCATCAATTATTAAACAAAGTGTTGTTTTTGATAGTAAAATAGGAAAACAAGTTAATGTAGGACCTTTTGCTCATATACGTCCTGAAACAAGTATTGGCGACGACGTAAAAATAGGCAATTTCGTAGAGCTGAAAAAGTCATCTTTAGGTAATGATACCAAGGTATCACATTTAACTTATTTAGGTGATGCTGAAATAGGTGAAAATGTCAATGTAGGATGTGGCACAATAACTGTTAACTATGATGGCGTTAATAAAAACACAACAACTATTGAATCAAATGCATTTATTGGTTGTAACTCAAATCTAATCGCTCCAGTTACTATTGAAAAGGGTGCTTATGTTGCGGCCGGTTCTACTATTAATAAAGACGTTCCAAAAGAAAGTCTAGCTATTGCAAGAGCTAAACAAGAAAATAAAGAAGGCTATGCAAGTAAAATCAGAAAGAAAAATTAAAACTGTTAATGGGGGCTTTATTTATGTCATCTGACCGCAAGAATGAATCTAAACGACCTTTGCAATTATTTACGTTAAATTCGAATCCTGCTTTAGCAGAAGAAATTGCTGATCATATGGGAATTTCTTTAGGAAAATGTACTGTTTCAAAATTTAGTGATAATGAAACTCAAATTAATATCGAAGAAAGCGTACGTGGTTGTGATGTATACGTTGTGCAGTCGACATCAAATCCAGTAAATGAAAATTTGATGGAGCTTTATATTCTAATTGATGCATTAAAACGTGCATCAGCAGCAACAATAAACATTGTTATGCCATATTATGGATATGCACGTCAAGACCGTAAAGCAAGATCACGTGAACCAATTACTGCGAAATTAGTGGCTAACTTAATGGTAACTGCTGGAGCAGATAGAATTATTACATTAGATTTACATGCACCACAAATTCAAGGATTCTTTGATGTGCCGATAGATCACTTACAAGCAGTGCCTATTCTTTCAGATTATTTTGCTGAGAAACAATTAGAAGATCTTGTAATTGTTTCACCAGATCATGGTGGGGTTGTTCGCGCTAGAAGAATGGCAGACCGCCTAAAAGCACCTCTAGGTATTATTGATAAACGACGTCCACGTCCAAATGTCGCTGAAGTTATGAATATTATTGGCGAAATCGAAGGAAAGACAGTTATCATTATTGATGATATTATTGACACAGCTGGAACGATTAAGTTAGCAGCTGATGCTTTAATTGAAAAAGGCGCAAGAGAAGTATATGCTTGTTGTACACATCCTGTTTTATCAGGTCCAGCAATTGAAAGAATTGAAGAGTCTCAAATAAAAGAATTGGTAGTTACTAATACAATTGCTTTATCTGAATCTCAAAAATCTGATAAGATTACACAATTATCAGTTGCATCTTTAATTGGTGAAGCAATTTTAAGAGTAAATAGTGATAAGTCAGTTAGTAGTTTATTTGATTCATAAAAGTAGTTTGAATAAAAAATTATATCTATTTAGATGGAGGAAATTATAATGGCAATTAATTTAAAAGCAGAAAAAAGAAATGATTTAAGAACTTCAGTAACAAAAAGTATTAGAGAAAGAGGATTTATCCCGTCAGTTATTTACGGTCAAGGTAAAGAACCATCAACTGTAGCAGTAGAAGGTGTTGAATTACTTAAAACTATCCGTGATGAAGGTCGTAACGCAATTCTTACATTAGATGTTGAAGGTGAATCTGTAGATGTTATGTTACATGAATACCAAACTGATCCGGTAAAAGGAGAAGTAACACACATTGACTTCTATATTGTAGACCTTACAGAAGAAATGGATGTAGATGTAACTGTAAACTTAGTAGGTGAAGCTATCGGTTCTAAAGATGGTGGTATCGTACAACAGCCTTCATACGAACTTCAAGTCCGTGCAATGCCACGTGATATTCCAGAAGAAATTGAAGTTGATATTTCTGAACTTGAAATTGGAGACAGTATTTCAGTAAGTGATTTACCTGCTTCAGATAAATATGAATTCTTAGATGATCCAGATGCAACAATCGTAAGCGTCTTACCTCCTGAAGAAGAGGAAGAAGAGTCAACTGAAGAAGTTGATTTAAGTGTTGAGCCTGAATTAGTAGGCGCAGATGAAGAAGACGAAGAAGACGAAGAAGAAGAATAAAAATAAAATAAAAAAACTCTACCCTCTAAGTAAGAGCACATTTCTTATTTGGAGGGATTGTTGTATTTGTCTCTGAGAATAATATATAAAGGAAGAATAATATGAAAGTTATAGTAGGACTAGGGAATCCGGGTAAAAAATATGAAAAAACAAGACATAATGTAGGATTTATGGTAATTGATGAATTATTAAAGCGATATTCAATCACTTTAGATAAACAAAAATTTAAAGCAGATTATGCAATAGAATTTATTGATGGTGAAAAAGTAATGTTTGTAAAACCACAAACATTTATGAATTTATCAGGACAAGCTTTGAGACCATTAATGGATTATTATAATGCGAAAAAAGAAGATTTGTTAGTTATTTATGATGATTTAGATCTACCTACTGGAAAGATTAGATTAAGACAAACAGGTAGTCATGGAGGACATAATGGCATTCGCTCATTAATTGAACACTTAGGGACTAAAGAATTTAATCGCATTCGCGTAGGAATCGGTCGACCAACCAATTCAATGCCAATTGTTGATTATGTACTTCGTCCATTTTCCAAAGATCAAGATGAAGACGTATTGCATAGTGTTTTAACGTCAAGTGATGCCTGTGAATATTGGTTAAAAAATCCGTTTTTAAAAACAATGAATGAATATAATTAAATAATATAAAACTTGCTTTGGTATATAACCAAAGCTTTTTAGTCTTATAATGTTATTTAAGGAGGGTTACATCGATGGAAGGATTATATGAGTATCTAAAAAATGATGCTGATATTAAAAAAATCATGACTGGATTAGAAAAAGGTTACAATGAACAACTAGTAACTGGATTAACTGGTCCATCACGTAGTTTATATACTTCAATTATTCAAAAAAAATCGAATAAACAAATGCTTATTGTAACAAATCAATTAAGCCAAGCTCAACAATTGTATGATGATTTAACTGAATATATAAATGAATCATTTATATATTTATATCCAGTTAAAGAGCTAATAACATCAGAAGTCGCAATTGCTAGTCCAGAAATGCGTAGTGAACGCATGACAACGTTATCTGCCATTTTAAATGGAGATGCGAAGATTATTATTGCACCAATAGCTGGACTAAAAAGGATTTTACCACCTAAAGAACTTTGGGAAAAGTATCAACTGACATTCGCACAAGGTGAATCAATCGATTTAACAACGTATTTGCAAACATTTACCGATATGGGATACAAGCGGGTACAAATGGTTACTACACCTGGAGAATTTAGTATTCGTGGTGGTATTATTGATATATACCCAATGACAGAAAAGTACCCTGTTAGAATAGAGCTTTTTGATGATGAAATAGATTCGATTCGTTATTTTAATGCTGATTCACAAAGGTCTCTAGAGCAAGTCAATCAAATAACAATTAATCCAGCAGAAGAAATGTTGTTAACTGAGGAGCACTTACTAAGTGCAGGACAGCAATTGGATAAATTATTCAATCAAACAATGTCGTCTTTAAAAACTAAAGTAGCTAAGGAAAAACTACTTGAATCTGTTGGTCATGATCTTGAAAGACTTAAATCAGGAGAAAAATTTTCTGGAATAGCAATTTATAATGCTTATTTTTATGAGCAACCTGCTAATTTATTGGATTATTTAAACAATGATGCGATTATTGTACTAGATGAAATGAGTAGAATTCAAGAATCTGCTAATCAATTAGATTTAGAAGAGGGCGAGTGGTACAGTCATTCACTTGAAATGAATCATCTGATGAGTCAGATGAACTTTTCGTATGATTATTCATCAATTAGAAAGAAAATGTCACATCAAAAAATTTATTTATCTGTTTTTATGCGTCACATTCCTAATACAAAACCAGAACAAATTATTAATATATCGACACGAACAATGCAAGAGTTTCACGGTCAAATGCCTTTATTTAAAGGTGAATTAACAAGATGGAGTAAGGCTAATTACTCAGTCATTGTTTTTGTAGAGAATGAACAACGAGCTAAAAAGGTGCAATCCATCTTAAACGATTATGAAATAGAACTACCGATTGTTGAGAAAGTTAAACTACCATTAAATCAACAAGTTATCAGTATAGGTAATTTAAATAAGGGAATAGAATTACCCACTTCAAAGTTAGCGATAATTACCGAAAATGAATTATTTAAAAAGAAAAAAAGACAGATTAGAAAACAACATAATATTACAAATGCTGAACGAATTAAGAATTATCAAGAACTTAACATTGGTGATTATGTCGTGCATAGAAATCATGGAGTAGGTAAATATGTAGGTGTTGAAACACTCGTTGTTAAAGGCAATCATAAAGATTACATGCTTATTCAATATTCTGGAGATGATAGGCTCTATGTACCGATAGATCAAATAGATCTTGTGCAAAAATTTGTTGGCTCTGAGGGTAAACAACCAAGACTTTATAAACTTGGTGGTACTGAATGGTCGAAAGTTAAGCAAAAAGTACAAACATCTGTTGAAGATATTGCAGACGATTTAATTGAGTTGTACGCAGAAAGACAAGCAAGAAAAGGATATGCTTATGATCAAGATTCAGAATTACAAATAGATTTTGAAGCTTCATTTCCTTATGAAGAAACACCAGATCAGTTAACGAGTATTGAAGAAATTAAAAAAGATATGGAAAAAGAACGCCCGATGGATCGTCTTTTATGCGGTGATGTAGGTTATGGTAAAACTGAAGTAGCTATTCGAGCTGCTTTTAAAGCTATTTCTGAAGGTAAACAAGTTGCTTTACTTGTTCCAACAACAATTTTAGCTCAACAGCATTATCAAACAGTAACTGAACGCTTCCAAGATTATCCCATTGAAGTGGCATTATTAAGCCGCTTCCGTACAAAGAAACAGCAAAATGAAACAATCGCTAAATTAAAAACAGGTGGAGTGGATATTGTTATTGGGACACATCGATTATTGTCTAAGGATCTTGTTTATAAAGATTTGGGATTGCTAATCGTTGATGAAGAACAGCGCTTTGGTGTTAAGCACAAAGAAAAAATAAAAGAAATAAAGACAAATGTTGACGTACTTACGTTAACAGCTACCCCAATTCCAAGAACGTTGCATATGTCTATGCTAGGTATTCGTGATTTGTCAGTGATTGAAACGCCACCTGAAAATAGATTTCCTGTTCAAACTTATGTAGTAGAAAGAAGTCCTTTGTTTATAAAAGAAGCAATTGAGCGTGAATTGGGTCGTGGTGGTCAAGTCTTTTTACTCTATAATCGAATTGAAAACATTGAGAAAATTGCCCAGGAAATAAATGAGCTTGTTGATGGCGTTCGAATAGCTATCGCTCATGGGAGAATGAATGAAACAGAACTTGAAAATGTGATGTTAGGATTTTTAGAAGGAGAATACGATGTTTTAGTGAGTACGACGATTATAGAAACAGGAGTTGATATTCCTAATGTAAATACGCTAATAGTATATGATGCAGATCGAATGGGACTTAGTCAGCTTTATCAACTGCGAGGGCGAGTGGGTCGTTCTAATCGAGTAGCCTATGCTTATTTTACTTATCAAAAAGATAAGGTGTTAAATGAAGTAGCAGAAAAAAGGTTACAAGCAATCAAGGAATTCACTGAACTAGGCTCAGGATTTAAAATTGCTATGCGTGATTTATCAATTAGAGGAGCTGGAAATTTATTAGGTGCTGCTCAACATGGATTTATTGACTCAGTTGGATTTGATTTATATTCTCAAATGCTAAAAGAGGCAATCGAAGCAAAAAAACTAGGCAAAGAAGTTGAGGCAGTTCAACCATTTAATCCAGAGCTTAATTTAATTGTTGATGCTTATATACCTGATTCATATATTGAAGATGAACAACAAAAGATAGATATGTATAAAAGATTCCAGACACTTAGTTCAGAAGAAGCGATAACCGATTTACAAGATGAATTGATCGATCGTTTCGGTGATTATCCTGATGAAGTAGAACATTTATTTTTAGTTTCTAAATTAAGAATGTTAGCAAAAGAAGAACGTGTTGAATCAATCAAGGAGACAGAAAAGAAAATTGAGTTACTTGTTACAAATGAAAGAAGTAAAGATATTGATGGGACAAAATTATTTGAACTTGCTAATCATTTTGGACGATCAGTTCGTTTAGGAACAGCTAATAATCAATTAAAAGTTATTTTTACATTTAGAAAAACAGAAAAACCTACAACTCGTTATGAACAATTGAGCAAATTTATAAAAGAAATGACTCATGTAAATCGAACCGAAGTTATTGAAACATCACAAGCTTAAAAGTGAAACCCTGGGGTGAAGACATGGTAAATAATAAACAAAATTATCTTTTAAAAGGAGCGCTAATTTTATCTATTGCTGGTATGATCAGTAAGATATTAAGTGCTTTTTACCGAGTGCCGCTTCAAAATTTAACAGGTGATTTAGGCTACTATGTCTATCAACAAATTTATCCATTTATCGGAATCTTTATGATGCTATCTTTATATGGATTTCCAGCAGCAGTATCAAAGTTAACAATTGAAAGAAAAATAAAAAGAGAAAATATGTCGTTTAAAAATTTTACACGACCTATTATAATTATTTTATTTATTTTTAGTTTGTTATTGGCTGTATGCTTATTTAGTTTTTCACCTTTTCTAGCAGAAATGATTGAAGATGAAAAATTAATCCCAAGTTATCAATTGCTCAGCTTAAGTTTTTTACTAATTCCTTTACTATCATTTTATCGAGGTTATTTTCAAGGAATGGGTGATATGCGTCCAACAGCATATTCACAAGTACTCGATCAAATATTTAGAGTGTGTATCATTATTGTGACTGCAATTTTAATTAACAAAGGTTTAATTAACACATATAGTTTAAGTATATGGGCTGTTTATGCAACAATTTTAGGTGGGATTATTGGTACGTCCGTTCTATTATTTTTTAAATATCGTGAACCCAGTATAACTAATCATAAAACAAATAATAAAATTCCTTGGCGTTATTTCATTAATGTATTATTTATGTTTGGGATTATAGCAGCTTTAAATCACATGGTGTTACTCCTTTTACAATTAGCAGACATATTTACATTAGTTCCAGAATTAATTAATTATGGTCATGATAAAAGTGATGCAATGGGAATAAAAGGCATATTTGATCGAGGACAGCCCCTTATTCAATTTGGTGCAGTACTTGGTTCATCATTTGCGCTAGCATTAATTCCAGAAATAACTCAAAAAAAAGCAAAATCTAAGCAAAAAACAATACAGATAATTAAAGATAGTTTAACCATTAGTTTTTATTTAGCTGCTGGTGCGACATTAGGCCTTATATTAATATTTCCTGAAGCTAATCTACTTCTATTTGAAAATAAATCAGGTACGGGAAGTTTACAAGTGTTAATGTTATCGATTTTATTAGGATCGATAGCAATAACGTCTAATGCCGTTTTACAAAGCTATGGATACTTCAAACAAATTACGTTGTATATTATCGGTATGTTTGCAATAAAGTATTTCTTAAATTATTTACTGGTTGCAAAATTAGGAATAATTGGGAGCTCGTTGGCAACGGTAATCAGTTTATTATTTTTGAGCGGATTAAGTTTATTATTTTTAAAAAATAAGATAACGAAGCAATCTTTTTTAAAAATGATTAATTGGCGAGCCTTCATTTATGCAGCACTGTGTATGAGTACTAGTTTATTAGCCTTTAAATACTCATTAGCTAATCTAGTAAGTGAATGGCGATTTCTCTTATTTATTTATATAATTGTAGTAGTAAGTGTAGGAGCTATGATTTATTTACTTTTATTACTTCGATTTAATGCGTTATCACAACGCCAATTAAACACTTTACCATTGACAACAATTATTTTTAAAATAGAAAAAATTGCTAAATTTAAAAGGAGGTAAAGTGAGATGGGAATAAAAATTATCGGTTTAGGCGCTGGTGATATAAATCAATTACCTTTAGGTATATACAGGTATTTATTAACTACAGAAAATGTTATTTATAGTCGAACAAATGAGCATCCAGTCATTCAAGACTTGATATTAGAAGGTGTAGAGTTTCAATCATTTGATTATTTCTACACGGAACAAGAACAATTCGCAGATGTATATACTAATATAGCTAGTAAGTTATTAGAAGAAGGTCATGCAGATGAAATTACTTATGTTGTGCCTGGACACCCTTTAGTTGCAGAGCAAACGGTTCAAATGCTATTGGATCAAAATGAAGTCTCTGTTGAAATTGAAGGAGGTAAAAGCTTTTTAGATGATTTATTTACAACCTTAAAAATTGATCCAATCGAAGGCTTTCAATTAATCGACGCAACAAAATTTACAAGAGATGATTTGAATTATCAACAACATCTTATTTTTGCCCAAGTTTATGATGCTTATGTCGCGTCAGAGGTTAAATTAGAGCTTTTAGAAGATTTAAATCCTGATTATGAAATATACATTGTAAAAGCTGTGGGAAGTCAAAATGAAAAAATTATTAAAGTACCTTTACATATGTTAGATCACAAATTAGAGTTGGATAACTTAATGTCAGTTTACGTACCACCCATTCAAACACCGCTGAGACATACTTTTTCTGACTTTAAAAAGACAATTGCAACACTACGTGGTCCTAATGGTTGTGAATGGGATAAAAAACAAACACATCAGTCACTTCGAAAATATGTAATTGAAGAGGTATATGAATTAGTTGAAGCCATTAATAATAATGATGATGAAAACATGATTGAAGAACTTGGTGATGTCTTATTACAAGTTATGCTGCATAGCCAAATAGGCGCAGATGAAGGCTACTTTACAATTGACGATGTTATTGAGCAAATAAATAATAAAATGATTCGAAGACATCCACATGTCTTTAGTGACGTAGTTGTTGAATCAGTGAGTGAAATTAATCAAAATTGGGAAGCGATTAAAGCCCAGGAAACTAAAAATAAAAAAGAAGAATCTGTTTTAGAAAATATCCCAAAAAGTCTTCCGACATTACAAAAAACAATGAAGATTATAAAAAAAGCTAAACAATCAGGCTTTGATTGGCAACATATAAATCAATTATGGGAAAAACTAGATGAAGAACTAACTGAATTTAAAGAAGCTATTCAACAGAGAAATCAAAATGAGATAGAATTAGAATACGGTGATGTTTTATTTGTTTTGGCTGACTTAGCTGATAATTATCAATTAAACCCTGAATTTGCATTAATGAAAGTAAATGAGAAGTTTGTCAGTCGTTTTCAGGCTGTTGAACAAGGAGCAAAACCTTTAAATAAAACAGTCTTAGATTTAACAGAAGATGAAAAAGAGATGTTTTGGGAACGAGCTAAAGAAAGGGAGTGATCATATGCGTTTAGATAAATTTCTAAAGGTATCGCGCTTAATCAAACGTCGTCCTTTGGCTAAACAAGTGGCAGATCAAGGTCGCATTAAAATAAATGACTTACAAGCAAAAGCATCATCTAATTTAACAGTAGGAGATCAGGTTGAAATAAAGTTTGGTCAAACGATTTTAACAATTCAAGTCGAGGAATTAAAAGATCATGTTAAAAAAGATGAAGCGACAAATCTTTACAAAATCATAAAAGAAGAAAATGTAGAATAAACTGTAAAAAAATTATCATATTAAGTAGATTTATAGTATAATGAAAGTATGTAGGGATTTTTCAGTTGATTTACTTGAAAGGAGGACTAATTATGCGTACACCAAAAGATACTGTTACACGAATGAAGTCAGATTATATTCAAGAGTATGAAGCTCAAGAACGTAAAGAAAAACGTCGAAGAAAAGCGATATTAAAACGGTTGGTAGTTTTTTCTACACTCGCTGTATTAGTCCTCGGTAGCTTGACTATATATCATTTTAAACAGCGCTCTATTCAAGCTGATATTGAAAATGAATATACTGAGCTTCAAGAAGAGATGATTCAATTAGAAAAAGAAGAAAAAGATTTAATGGAAGAAATTGCTATGTTAAAAGATGAAGAATATATTTTAGAACTTGCCCGAACAAATTACTTTTTATCAAAAGAAGGCGAATTAATTTTTCTAACAGATGACAGTAATAATTAAAGGGTAAACCAATCATATTGACATTAGTAGAAGCTTTTAGCTATACTATTATATAAAATAAATATACATTCCAAGGAGGAGCATTTTCTTTATGTCAATTGAAGTAGGTAGTAAGGTAGAAGGTAAAGTTACAGGAATTACAAATTTTGGTGCTTTTGTGGAGTTAGAAAAAAACACAACAGGTCTTGTTCATATCAGTGAAGTTGCTGATAGTTATGTTAAAGACATTAATGAGCATTTAAAAGTTGGAGAAACAGTAGTAGTAAAAGTAATTAATGTTGAAAAAGACGGGAAAATTGGTTTATCAATTAAAAAAGCTGTAGAAAAACCAGTTCGCCGTAAAAGTCCACGTGAACGTACAGAAAACTTTGAATCTAAGATAAACGACTTTTTAAAAGACTCTGAAGACCGTTTAGCTTCATTAAAGAAACAAACAGAAACAAAACGTGGAGGACGTGGAGCTAAGAGAGGTTAATCCATTTTAAATAACTTCTAAAATGCACATGTTGTATTTCCTAGTAATTTCTATAAACAAACTTTGACATGATTATGTTCTTAAAAAAGTAATAAACATAATAGATGATTACTATGACTATAAACCCTTTTATAATTGAGCTTTTAAAAGAGCTCATTATAAAAGGGTTTTAGTATTTTTAAAAAGAAAACAAAAAAGAACTTAAACATTATGTTTAAGTTCTTTTTTAATAGCGGTGGAGGGAATTGAACCCACGACCTTTCGGGTATGAACCGAACGCTCTAGCCAGCTGAGCTACACCGCCAGATGAATACAATTGATTATACTACATGAGAAGCTGATTTGAGTCAAATAAAATGAATAGAGAAAGTAATAGTAAAATAAGTTAAAAAAATTTAAGCTAATCAGTGGTTAGTGATACAATAGTAAAGTATAAAAAAATAATTAGGGTGAATTTTATGGAACAAGAAGTTCTTTCATATATCAAAAGACATAAATTAATTAAAAGCCCTTCAATCGTTTTAGTAGGAGTCTCAGGTGGCCCTGATTCAATGGCATTGCTACACTTTTTAAATCAATATCGAAAGGAACTAGGTATTAAACTAATTGCTATCTCTGTAGATCACCAATTGCGTGGAGAAGCGTCTGAAGCTGATAGTAAATATGTAAAAGAAATGTGTCAAACTTGGCAAATTCCTTTTATCGAAGAAAGTGTAAATGTTAAATCTTATGTTCAAAAAAATAAAACAAGTCAACAGATGGCTTCACGCGATGCACGTTACGATGTCTATAAAAAAACACTCAAAAAAACAGGTGCCAATTATTTAGCGTTAGGGCATCATGCTGATGATCAAATTGAGACGATGTTAATGGCGTTAACAAAAGTAACACGTCCAGAAATCTTATCAGGAATCCCTATTACTCGTACCTTAAATGGTAGTCAGATAATTAGACCGCTTTTAAGTGTTAATAAACAAATGATCGAATCATATTGTCAATTACATAATATTAATCCTCGTTATGATACTTCAAATGAAGATATTGACTATGAACGTAACTATTTTCGTCAAAAAATTATGCCACTTTTACAAGAACGAAACCCTAACTTGTATCAAACCGCCCAAATCATGAGTGAGAAATTACAAGAAGATAATCAATATTTAGAAGAAGAAGCACGACGTATCTTTAAGGTGATACTTAGTAAACAAAATAAAGAACAAAGTATGACCTTTAATAGAAATGAATTTAAAAAAATAGCGAAACCTTTACAAAGACGAGTATATAAACTAACATTAGATTATCTTTATGCAAAAAATAAACAAGAGTTATCCTATGAGCATGAAGAGATTTTCATGCGATTAATTAATGAAGAAGTTACAAATCAAATATTGGATTTTCCATTAGGTCTTAAATTAGAGAAATCTTACGAAAACATCTATTTTTACTTTAAAACAGTAGCGGACCAAAAAGAGTTTCGCCCAATCATGTTAGAAGTTGGTACAACTGTTCAAATAAATAATGGTCAAGCACTATCTTGTGAATTAATAGAGAGTGATATTGATATTAAGACTAATAATCCGAATGTTTTTTACGTTGAACAACAGAGTGTAAAGTTACCGCTTTGTATTAGAGTAAGAAAACCAGGTGATCGAATTACTTGGAAAGGATTAAAAGGTAGTAAAAAAGTGAAAGATGTGTTGATTGATAAGAAAATACCAAGAGTAGAACGTGACAAACTACTTATAGTAACAGATAATAATGATGAAGTACTTTGGTTGATTGGACTTATAAAAGGGTTACCTAAGAAAAATTTAGGGAAACCTCCATATCTTAAACTAGAGTATATAGAAGCATAATTTAGGGGGATATTTATGAAAAATGATATCGAGTATACACTTTATACTGAGCAAGATATTGCAAATGTCTGTAAAAAAATAGGTAAACAATTAACTGAAGAATATGAAGGGAAGTTTCCATTAGTTGTAGGTGTGTTAAAAGGTGCTATGCCATTTATGTCAGATTTAATTAAATATATAGATACACATTTAGAATTAGATTTTATGGATGTATCAAGTTATGGAAGCGGCACAAGATCTTCTGGAGAAGTTAAAATCGTAAAAGATTTAGATGCTCAAGTTGAAGGTCGTGACTTATTAATTATAGAAGATATAATTGATAGTGGACTTACATTAAGTTATTTAGTGGATCTATTTAAGTATAGAAAAGCAAAATCAGTAAAAATAGTGACTCTCTTAGATAAGCCTGATAATCGTTCAGCAAAAATAAAAGCAGATATCATCGGTTTTGAAGTGCCTAATAAATTTGTAGTTGGCTATGGTTTAGATTATAATCAAAAGTATCGTAACTTACCTTATATTGGTGTTTTAAAACCTGAAATTTACGAGAAATCAGAAGAAGAATAAATGTTTTCTTAAATTAAGTAAAGAGTTAGTAATAGTTCTTTACAAGAGGTAAATAACTATTCAAAAAGAATTTGATGTGATAATATGTACTATAGTTTTTCCCAATCTGGGAGGAGGTAAAGGATGAAACGTTTAAATCGTGGAGTAGCGTTATACGTAATAATAATCTTAGGTGTAATTTTTACTATTACAATGTTAATGAATAGTAATGAACAACCAAAAGAATTTGATTTAAAAGAATTTACACAAGCATTAGAAGCAGGCGAAATCAAAGAAATGACGATGCAGCCAAAGAATAAAATAATGCGCATTACAGGTGAGTTAGAAAAGGATAAGCGTCCATTTATTACTCAAATACCTGATAATAATGATATTGTAGCAAAAGTATCAAATGCTGCAGAAGAACAAGGAATTATTAAATTTGCTGAAGAAGAGCAACCAAGCGCTTTAGTTAGTATGCTAACAGTTGCTGTTCCATTTATTTTAATCGGTTTAATTTTCTTCATTATCTTTACACGCGCGCAAGGTGGCGGTGGAGGCGGCGGAGGCCGGATGATGAACTTCGGTAAGAGTAAAGCAAAACTTTCTTCACCAACAGAAGCTAAAGTTCGTTTTACAGATGTTGCTGGAGCAGATGAAGAAAAACAAGAGCTAGAAGAAGTAGTGGAATTCTTAAAAGATCCACGTAAGTTCCAAGCATTAGGTGCTCGTATTCCTAAAGGAGTGCTTTTAGTAGGTCCACCAGGTACAGGTAAAACATTAATTGCACGAGCAGTTGCAGGAGAAGCGGGAACACCATTCTTCTCAATCAGTGGTTCTGATTTTGTTGAAATGTTTGTTGGTGTTGGTGCATCGCGTGTTCGTGACTTATTTGAAAACGCAAAGAAAAACTCACCATGTATCGTCTTTATTGATGAAATAGACGCTGTAGGTCGTCAACGTGGCGCTGGCGTAGGTGGAGGAAATGATGAGCGTGAACAAACTTTAAACCAGCTTTTAGTTGAAATGGATGGATTTGATGAAAACGAAAATGTAATCATCATTGCAGCAACAAACCGTCCAGATGTTTTAGATCCAGCATTGTTACGTCCTGGTCGTTTTGATAGACAAATACCAGTAAATAATCCAGATGTTAATGGAAGACAACAAATACTTAAAGTTCATGCGCGTAATAAGCCCTTATTACCAGATGTTGATTTAAAACTTATCGCAATGAGAACGCCAGGTTTCTCAGGTGCTGATTTAGAAAACTTACTAAATGAGGCGGCAATCGTAGCAGCAAGATACAATAAAAAAGGTATCTCAATGGCAGAAATAGATGAAGCAATTGATCGTGTAATTGCAGGACCTGCTAAGCGTAGCCGTGTTGTTTCTGAAAAAGAAAGACAAATTGTTGCACATCATGAAAGTGGACACACAGTTATTGGTATGGTCTTAGATGATGCTGATACTGTTCACAAAGTAACAATTGTTCCTCGTGGACAAGCAGGTGGTTACGCAGTGATGTTACCGAAAGAAGATCGATTTATTAATACAAAACCAGAATTACTTGATAAAATTACAGGTTTACTTGGCGGACGTGTTGCTGAAGAGATTATTTTTGGTAAAGACAATGTCAGTACAGGTGCCTCAAATGACTTCCAACGTGCAACAGCAATTGCTAATAAAATGATTACCGAGTTTGGTATGAGTGAAAAAATTGGTGCAACGCAATTTACATCAGGAGGCGACCAAGTCTTCTTAGGCCGTGATATACAAAATGATTCAGGCTATAGTGATGCAATTGCACATCAAATCGATATAGAAACACAGAAATTTATTAATTTCTGTTATGATCGCGCGAAGCAAATATTGACTGAACACAAGGAACAACTTGTAACTATTGCAAACAAATTATTAGAAGTAGAAACGTTAGATGCTGAACAAATAAAATCATTATTTGATCACGGCGTTATGCCAGAACCAGCTGTTGAAACAGAAGAAGACAATAATGCTTCTGAAACAAACGACGATTCTACAGAAGTAGAAAAGACAGAAGATATTAAACCAGATGAATCAGACGATGATGAAGAAGTCACTGAAACAACTGAAGAAGTAGAAACTGATCTTAATGAAGAATCAGAGAAAAAAGACTCATAGAACAACTAAAGAACCTTTCTTGTTATTGAAGAAAGGTTCTTTTTTATTCTTTATATTAAGCTTATGTTATATTAAACATAACTTTAAGAGGTAAGGGGAGTATAAGTAATGATTTTAGTTCTAGATATTGGTAATACAAATACCGTTTTAGGGGTTTTTGATCACGATGAATTAAGGCATGAGTGGAGAATAAAGACAGACAGGCATAAAACAGAGGATGAATTTGCAATTTTAATGAAGTCTTTGTTTGATTTTAAAGGTATTAAATTTACAGAAATAGATGGTATTATCATTTCTTCTGTCGTACCTCCAATTATGCGAGCACTTGAAAGAATGTGTATTAATTATTTTCATAAAAAACCATTTGTGGTTGGAGAAAATAACGTGCATTTAGAATTAGACATGAAATATCCTTACCCGAAAGAAGTGGGAGCTGACCGAATAGTTAATGCAATTGGTGCGATTGATATTTATGGGGGACCACTTATAATCATTGATTTTGGTACAGCAACAACCTATTGCTATATTGATGAAGAACAAAATTATTGTGGAGGGATTATTTCACCCGGTCTCAAAATATCAATGGATGCTCTCTATGAAAGAGCTTCTAAATTACCTAAAATACAAATTGAAGAACCAGAAAATGTTATCGGTAAATCAACAGTAGGCGCAATGCAATCAGGTGTGTATTATGGTTATATCAGTCAAGTAGATGGCATTGTAAAACGAATTAAGGCAGAAAATAACCCTAAAGCAAAAGTAATTGTAACAGGTGGTTATGCATCACTTATTGCGCAAGGATCAGAAACAATTGATTATGTGGAACCACATTTAACGCTTAGAGGATTATATTTAATATATCAAAATAACATTGAAAAGAAAGAAGGAAAATAACATGATGGATTATTTAGTGAAAGCAACTCTTTATGATGGAATGGTGAGAGCTTATGCAGCCGTTTCAACACATTCAATAGAAGAAGCTCGTAAAAGACAAGATTCTTGGGCGACAACAACAGCGGCATTAGGTAGAACAATGACGAGTACAGTTTTAATGGGTGCGATGTTAAAAGGGGAAAACAAATTAACAGTAAAAGTTGAAGGAAATGGTCCAATTGGGCAAATTGTAGCAGATGCAAATGCTAAGGGTGAAGTACGTGGATATGTTAATAATCCACATGTTGATTTTGAATTAAATGAAAAAGGAAAACTAGATGTTAAACGGGCAGTTGGAACAGAGGGAAGTTTAAGTGTTGTTAAAGATTTAGGATTAAAAGATTATTTTACAGGATCTGTTCCTTTAGTATCAGGTGAAATAAGTGAAGATTTCACTTATTATTTTGCACTATCAGAACAAATACCTTCAGCAGTGGGCACGGGCGTATTAATTAATCCTGATCATTCAGTCTTAGCTGCGGGCGGATTTATAGTTCAACTAATGCCAGGCGCAACAGAAGAGATGATTGATCAATTAGAAAAAGACATTAATGCTTTTCCGGCGGTCTCTGGTTTGATTGAAGAAGGAAAATCGCCAGAAGAGATATTACAGATTTTATTTAACGGTGAGAAAATAAACTACCTTGAAACTTTACCAATTCAGTTTAAATGTGAATGTTCAAAAGAAAGAATTGGAAGAGCAATTAAAGGGTTAGGTGAAGCGGAAATTAAAGATATGATTGAAAAAGATAAAGGTGCAGAGGCGACTTGCCATTTTTGTAATGAAGTTTATACATTTACTGAAGAAGACTTAGAGGAAATGATCAAATAAGTATATTGACAAAAGAATAGAATAAAAGTAAGATTAACAATAATCATATTAAAACACTACGAATTAAAAGGAGATTATTTATGAAAATTGTTAATAATGTTTCAGAATTAATTGGTGAAACTCCTATTGTTAAATTAAACAATATTGGAACAGAAAATAGTGCAGAAATATATGTAAAGTTAGAATACTTTAATCCTGGTAGTTCTGTAAAAGACCGAATTGCAAATGCAATGATTGGTCAAGCAGAAATTGATGGTTTATTAAAACCAGGTGGAACAATTATAGAACCAACAAGTGGCAATACAGGGATAGGTTTGGCTATGGTTGCAGCAGCTAAAGGATATAAATTAATTGTTACAATGCCAGAAACGATGAGTAAGGAACGTCGTAATTTGTTAAGTGCATATGGTGCAGAAATCATTTTAACTCCAGGAACAAAAGGTATGAAGGGTGCTATTGAAAAAGCAGAAGAGTTAGTTGCAAAACATGGTTATTATATGCCGCAACAATTTAATAACGAAGCGAATCCAAGAGTTCATGCAGCTTCAACAGGAAAAGAAATTATATCTCAAATGTCAGATGGTATAGATGCTTTTGTTGCAGGTATTGGAACAGGTGGTACAATTACAGGTGTTGGTCGCGTCTTAAAAGAACATGATAGAAATATTAAAGTTTATGCAGTTGAACCAGAAGACTCACCGATTTTATCGGGCGGTTCACCAGGACCACACAAAATTCAAGGTATTGGAGCAGGATTTGTACCAAGTGTTTTAGACACAGAAATTTATGATGAAGTCTTGAAAATAACAAATGAAGAAGCATTTAGTGCTGCACGTCATCTTGCAAAAACTCAAGGCATTCTTGGTGGAATTTCATCAGGAGCAGCCATTTCCGCGGCAATAAAAATAGCAGCAAAATTAAATAAAGATCAAAAAGTTTTAGCAATTTTACCAGATAATGGTGAAAGGTATTTATCGACAGCTTTATATGAAGAAAGTGAATAAAAACAATGCCTAAATTAGGGCATTGTTTTTTTCTGACCTATAAATAACACGTATAAGTTAGATTTATGTTAAAATTAAGAGAGGCAAGAAGCGACAAGCATATTTAAAAAGAAAGAAGGCACGTCTATGTTCCTAGAAACAAAGAAAAAAACATATAACTTATCTAAACGCACGCATGTGATGGGGATATTAAATGTGACACCAGATTCTTTTTCAGATGGTGGTTTATATGATTCCACACAAAGAGCGGTAGAAAAAGCTTTGCAAATGGAGGCAGAGGGTGCTGATATAATAGATATTGGTGGAGAATCGACACGCCCTAACCATGAAAGAGTCTCAGAAGAACAAGAAATTGATCGAGTTGTCCCCATTATTGAAGAATTAGCTAAGCATCTGAAGATTCCGATATCAATTGATACATACAAATCAAAGACTGCACGCCAAGCAATTGAAGCGGGAGCAGATATTATAAATGACGTTTGGGGAGCAAAGAAGGAACCTGAAATTGCAATTGTGGCAGCAGAGTATAACGCGCCAATTATTTTAATGCATAATCGAAAAGATAAATCATATACTCATTTAATGACGGATCTGAAAAAGGATTTATCTGAAAGTATTCAAATAGCATTAGATGCAGGTGTAGAGAAGAAAGATATTATATTAGATCCTGGAATAGGTTTTGCAAAAACAATGGCAGACAACTATGAAGTATTAAAACGATTAGAAGAAATTGTTAGTATGGACTATCCTGTCTTATTAGGAACGTCAAGAAAATCATTCATCAATGAAGTTTTACCTACAAAAGAAAATGAAAGAGATAATGCAACAGGCGCAACAACTTGCTTAGGAATTACTAAAGGTGTGCAATTATACCGAGTACATGATGTTAAACGAACAGTAGAATTAGCAACAATGATGGATGCAATGTTAAAGGGTGGCGCAGCAATTGGATAAAATAATAATAAAACAGATGCAATTTTATGGTTATCATGGTTTATTCGCTGAAGAAACAAAATTAGGCCAACGTTTTAATGTGAGTGTAGAACTTTTTGTGTCATTAAAAAAAGCAGGTAAATCTGATAATATGGAAGACACTGTAAATTATGGATTGGTTTATAATGTTGTTAAAGACATTGTCGAAGGTGAACCATATCATTTAATTGAGTCTGTAGCAGAGAAAATTGCAGAAATAATATTAAAAGAATTCTCTGAAGTTAATCAATGCCTTATTCAAGTTGAAAAACCAAACCCTCCAATTGATGGACATTATAAGTCTGTTGCTGTTGAGATTTTAAGGAGGAGACAAGATTGAATGAAATTATTATAGGATTAGGGACAAATCTTGGTAATCGTAAAGAAAATCTAGATAAAGCAATTGAATTACTTAATAATCACGAAGCGATAACCATAGAAAGGGCTTCATCTATATATGAGACAAAGCCGGTAGGATATTTGAAACAAGATCATTTTTTGAATATGGTCATTAAAGGAAGGACAGATTTAAAACCGGCAGCATTGCTTGAAGCTTGTCAGGCTATAGAAAAAAAATTAGGAAGAGAAAAAACCATTATTAATGGACCACGTATTATTGATTTAGATATACTAGTCTATAATAAAGAAAATAGACAACTTGATAACTTACGTATTCCTCATCCAAGAATGCATGAACGTGCATTTGTTTTAATTCCACTAAATGAAATATCACCTGATTTTATTATTCCTACATCAGGTAAAGAGGTATCTGAATTGGTTGATGAATTATCGGAGAAAGTAAAACGAGAAGTAGTAAAGTGGTCAGAAGAATAATATGCGGAACTATTGACTTGAAATATGAATGATAATAGTTTTCTTGCTACATAAGGACCGTCTTGTTAAACTAAAAGATAATAAAATGAGAAGATAGATGAAAAAGTATTATTATAGAGTAAAATAGATTATAGTCGTTTAAAAAGTAGAAAATGGAGTGATAATAGTGTCAGAAGAGATAGGCGATCAAATGCAAGTAAGAAGAGAAAAATTAGCAAATCACCTTGAAGCGGGAATAAATCCATTTGGAGAAAAGTTTGTTCGAACTAATAACACTAAAGAACTAGTTGAATTATATGATGGATTTACAAAAGAAGAATTAGAAGAGAAATCAGTAAAAACAACAGTAGCTGGTCGTATGATGACAAAGCGTGGTAAAGGTAAGGTGGGGTTTGCTCATATTCAAGATGCTTCAGGACAAATTCAGTTATATGTACGTAAAGATGAGATTGGTGAAGAGGCATATGAATTATATAAAACAGTAGACATAGGAGATATTGTTGGTGTTACAGGTGTCATGTTTAAAACAAATGTAGGTGAACTATCTATACAAGTGAAAGAATTTACTCTTTTAACGAAGTCACTAAGACCTTTACCAGATAAGTACCATGGTCTTCAGGACATTGAATTACGTTATCGCAAAAGATACTTAGATTTAATTACGAATGAAGAGAGTAGAGAAACATTTTATTTAAGAAGCCGTATTATTCAATCAATGCGTAATTATTTGAATAACCAAGGCTTTTTAGAAGTTGAAACGCCAATGCTTCATTCAATTCCTGGTGGAGCAACAGCAAGACCTTTTCAAACACACCATAACGCATTAGATATGGAACTTTATATTCGGATAGCTATTGAACTTCATTTGAAACGTTTAATTGTTGGGGGAATGGAAAAAGTTTATGAAATAGGTCGTGTGTTTAGAAATGAAGGAACTTCAACAAGACACAATCCTGAATTTACAATGATAGAATTATACGAAGCTTACGCAGACTATCAAGACATTATGGAATTAACAGAAAATATGATAGCTCATATCGCTAAAGAAGTACTAGGTACAACAACAATTCAATATGGCGATGATGAAATAGATTTAGCACCACGTTGGAAGAGAGTTCATATGGTTGATGCAATTAAAGAAGAGACTGGCATTGACTTTTGGAAGCATATGAATGATGAAGAGGCGCGTAAACTGGCACAAGAACATGACGTTAAACTAACAGAAGAAATGGGTTATGGTCATGTAGTTAATGAATTTTTTGAACAAAAAGTTGAAGAAACGTTAGTTCAACCAACATTTATTTATGGTCACCCAGTAGATGTGTCACCTTTAGCTAAGAAGAATCCAGAAGATGAACGTTTTACAGATCGCTTTGAATTATTCATAGTAAGACGTGAACATGCTAATGCATTTAGTGAGTTAAATGATCCAATTGATCAAAGAGAACGTTTTGAAGCGCAAGTAGCTGAAAGAGAAGCAGGTAATGAAGAAGCTCATTTAATGGATAATGATTTCATTGAAGCACTAGAATACGGAATGCCGCCTACTGGTGGTTTAGGAATAGGAATAGATCGTTTAGTTATGTTATTAACTAACTCAGCATCAATCAGAGACGTTCTTTTATTCCCACAAATGAAAAGTAAATAATTGAAAAAGCCCTTGTTATCAATGTTAACGAGGGCTTTAATAAAAAATAAGGGTTATTAGTTGTAATTAATTAAAATAATTGGTAAGATTATTATTGCTGTTTTGAAAGGCTTAAACAGAAATCAATAAACACTTCCAAACTTTCCAAATCATATTAGTTGACGAAGGAACATGGATTTGTTATAGTTATAAATGTTGCTAAAAAGCAATTCGTTACTATGATTCATTATTCACTTCATAAAGAGAATCGAAGATGAAAAAAACAAATTCAACTTAAGTGTTGACAAAGAATTAAATGAGTGTTATATTTTAAAAGTCGCGTTTTTGCGAAAGAGAAATAATATTTGCTCCTTGAAAACTGAACAGAACAACTATTAAATGTCAAGAATGAATTTAAGTGACTTATGTTGTTAAGAGATATTATATCTTTTAGCCACATAACCTCTTAATCAATTCGAATAAAT
>Ga0079226_10000033_pt1 | contig 84345 bp, 73 predicted proteins | sample Poulit2014_FD_76345 | JGI IMG/M metagenome (GOLD analysis project Ga0079226, IMG submission 76345) | Agricultural soil microbial communities from Georgia to study Nitrogen management - Poultry litter 2014 | ecosystem: Environmental > Terrestrial > Soil > Agricultural land | place: USA: Georgia...
AAGCATTGTAATGGTATGATAGATCGATTGTTGAAACATTTTAAAATTAGGATAATCCATGAAAAAGCCCGAGAAATCTGCGGTGAAAACACCGGCAACCCTCTTTTTAGATCGTCAGAAATTGCCGTATGAAGTGTTTGAATGTACCGGAGAGATTGAAGGAACGGCGGAGTTTATGGCAAATTTCCTCGGGGTTCCTGTGCATGAAGTAATTAAAAGTATTGTCTTTATGGATGAAAAAAATAAAGGCTATATGGTGTTGCAACATGGAGATCAGACGATTGATGCCAAAGTGTTGCGTAAAATACTTGGCGTGAAAAATGTCCGCCCAGCACCATATGAGTTTGCCCATAAATGGACAGGATATGAGTTTGGCGGCACATCGCCTTTTGGCATTAAGGCAAATATTCCGATTTATGCAGAAAGCTCGATTTTCAAGATGGAAACTCTGTTTATTAATGGTGGAAAACGCGGTGTGAATTTAAAAATTACGCCAGAGTTATTGCAAAAAATCGGGGTGAAACCGGCAGAAGTAACAAAATAAATCCCTTCTAGGTAGTGAATAACAGTTGCGATATCGTTACAGGCACTCTTTGTATAGAGTGCTTTTTTATGCATTTTTGTAGGTATATGTAATGAGGAACATTTTAATGAAGAATATGTGCACGATTTTATTAGTCAGCTGTCAGTAGTGATCGCTAAAATTTTTAAATCGAAATGACTATAAAATGTTTTCTAGATTATTTTTGAGATAAAAGCATGATAAATCAAAGGTCGTTATATTTTAAAATAGATTTATTGTGTCATGCCCTCCAATCTTTGTTGTCTCATGCTATAGTGATTTTTGTCTAAATTTTAAAAATAACTCAAAACACGTACGTTTCTGACATTGAAGCGGTATTTAGATCATTTAAATGTTGCAATTGATATGAATATTAAATGGCTGTTAAAAAAATATTAAGCGGAACTGAGTTTGTAAATGAATATCTCTCACAATGAGATCTATCGGAGGATTTATGAAAAAAGCATGGACTAAGAATATGTTAGCTACAGCAATGATGGCTGCCATTGGTTTTGGTGGCGCGAATGCTGCAGAAGTGCCGGAAGGTGTAAAGTTACATCCAGAGCAAAAATTGGTGCGTAATAACGCCGCAGAACCACAATCGTTAGATCCTCATAAAAGTGAAGGCGTTCCTGAAGCGAACTTGATTCGTGATAATTTTGAAGGATTAGTGAATGTCGGCGTTGATGGAGAAATTGAGCCTGGTGTTGCAGAAAGCTGGGAGCATGATGATGACCAAGTATGGCGTTTTAATCTGCGTAAAGATGCCAAATGGTCCAATGGTGATCCGGTAACGGCGCATGATTTTGTCTATTCTTGGAAACGTTTAGTGAATCCTGAAACAGCATCACCTTATGCAAGCTTCTTACAATATGCGCATGTGTTAAATGTGGATGAGATTGTCAATGGACAAGCAGATCCTGAAACACTTGGCGTTAAAGCACTCGATGATCATACTTTTGAAGTGACTTTAAGTGAGCCGATTCCTTATTTAGAAAAATTAGTAGGGCATACCTCTGTTGTTGCCGTACACAAAGATACGATTGAAAAGCATGGGAATCAGTGGACGAACCCCGCAAACTTTGTGAGTAATGGCGCCTACAAGCTTAAAGATTGGGTTGTGAATGAGCGTATTGTGCTTGAGCGAAATCCTGAATATTGGAATAACGATAAAACGGTGATTGATGAAGTAACATTCTTAGCGGTTGTATCTGAAGTGACCGATGTGAATCGTTACCGAAGTGGCGAAGTCGATATGACATATAATCAGTTACCCACAGATATGTTTGCGCGTTTACAACGTGATATGCCCAATGAAGTGAAAATATCTCCATATCTCTGTACTTATTACTATGAGATGAATAATCAAAAAGCACCATTTGATGATCCACGTGTGCGTGAAGCGGTAAAACTCTCTCTAGATCGTGACATTATTGCCAATAAAGTGATGGGACAAGGACAGATGCCAGCATATGGTTTTACGCCGCCGGCAACTCAAGATATGGATGCGCTTGAACCTGAGTGGTTTAGCAAATGGACGCAAAAAGAGCGTAACGATCGTGCGAAAGCCTTATTAGCAGAAGCCGGTTACGGTAAAGGTAACCCTTTAACATTTACGCTTCTCTATAATACGAATGAATCCCATAAGAAAGTGGCGATTGCGGTAGCTTCGATTATGAAGCAAAATGCCGGCATTGAAGTGAAGCTTGAAAACCAAGAGTGGAAAACATTCTTAGATAGTCGCCATCAAGGAAATTACGATGTGGCAAGAGCAGGCTGGTGTGCGGATTATAACGAACCATCAACGTTCTTAAATATTATGCTCTCAACAAGTAGTAATAATACGGCGCACTATAAGAGTGAAAAATTTGATGAAGCGATGCGCAACAGTATTACTGGCGAAACAGAAGCAGATCGCATTAAAGCGTATCAAGGTGCGGAGCGCATTATGGATGAAGAGAGTGCAATTGTGCCAATCTATTACTATGTGAGCCCGCGTTTAGTGAAACCTTATGTCGGGGGTTATAGCATTAAAAACCCAATGGGCTATGCGGTGACGAAAGACCTTTATATTATTGAACATTAATCGCCATGAGAATGATGTAATAATAGAGATAGAATGCTGATATCGAACAGAAAAATAAACCAGATTTGTCTAGTGAATATTCTTTACGATAGGGTTTCTTTTCAGTTAATATCAGATTCAATCTAAACAAGATTATTAGAAGAATAAAAGCAGCTTATGAGAAGCTGCTTTTTTATCCGGTAGATAAAAATATGATTTAATATTTTAAGGAATGTGATTGTTATTTTGACACTTTTTTACTCTTTCTTTAGAAAGGAATTATTTCGGATAATATCAGCAATCCTCTTCTGTAAAACGAACAATAACGACATTCTGATAAGAATGTAAACGGAGATAAAATGGACAAGTTATCAAGTAGAAAAATGATAATACCCACGATGTTGGCGACAATTTTTGCGATGTCACCTGTTTTTTCAGCAATGGTGCCAGAGGGTGTTACGCTTGCCGAGAAACAAACATTAGTCCGTAATAACGGTACCGAACCGCAATCTCTAGATCCACATAAAATCGAAGGTGTTGCAGAATCTCATCTCTCCCGAGATCTTTTTGAAGGATTAGTGATTATTAATGGGGATGGGGAAATGGAAGCGCGAGTTGCTAAATCTTGGGAAAGCGATGATTTCATTACTTGGCGTTTTCAGTTAAAACCTAACCTCAAATGGTCCAATGGTGATCCTCTGACGGCGCATGATTTTATCTACGCTTGGAAGCGTCTGGTCGATCCAAATACAGGTTCACCGTATGCTAGTTATTTGCAATATGCGCATTTTATCAATGTTGATGAGATTATTGTCGGCGATCTGCCAGCGGACGAGCTTGGCGTAAAAGCATTAGATGATCATACGATTGAGATTAGGCTCTCTACTGCAGTGCCTTATCTCCCTAAGTTATTAGCCCATACGGCAATGGCACCGGTGCCGCAAAAGATTATTGAGCAATATGGTGATCAGTGGACGAATCCCGGTAAGTTTGTGGGAAATGGTGCGTATCAACTGAAAAATTGGCAAGTGAATGAGTATATTTTATTAGAGCGAAATACCGATTATTGGGACAATGACAATACGGTGATCGATGAAGTGACATTTTTACCGATTACCTCAGAAATCACAGAAGCGCAACGTTATCGTGCGGGTGAAATTGATATTACAGCAAATGTGCCGATTGATCTTTTTAAGAAGTTACAAAAAGAGATTCCTGAGGAGATTAAAGTCAGTCCGTATCTCTGTACCTATTATTACGGCATTAATAATAGTCGGGCGCCATTTACAGATATCCGTGTGCGTGAAGCGTTGAAACTCGCGCTTGATCAAGATATTTTAACCAATAAGGTAAAAGCACAAGGTGACTTGCCGGCATATAGTTTTACACCGCCATATATTTCTGGCTTAGAAGCATTAACGATCCCAGAATGGTTCAATACGCCGATGAAAGAGCGAAGTGTAAAGGCAAAAGCATTATTAAAAGAAGCGGGATATGATGAGAGAAATCCGCTAAAAATCAAGTTACTTTATAATACGTCAGATCTTCATAAAAAGATGGCGATTGCGGCTGCATCACTCTTAAAGCAAAATGCCGGTATTGAAATGATGCTCGATAATCGAGAGTGGAAAACTTATGCCGATAGCCGAAGACAAGGGGATTATGACGTTGTTCGTGCTTCTTGGTGTGCGGACTATAATGAGCCTTCGAGTTTCTTAAATATGATGATCGGCGATAGTAGTGTGAATACTGTGCATTATAAGAGTGCAGAATTTGATGAAATGATGGCACAAACATTAACGGCAAAAGATGATGCTGAGCGGGCGAAATTCTATCAATTAGCAGAAGAGAAGTTAGATGCCGATTCTGTGGTTATGCCGATTTACTACTATGCCAATTTACGTTTAGTTAAACCGCATGTGGGCGGATATAATGGCAAGAATCAGCTGGGTTATTACTATACAAAAGATCTTTATATTATTGATCAAAAGTAACAGTGAAATCGTGAAAGTAGATTGCGATAAATGATATAAGAAGAGGGCGCTGGTTAGCGCTCTTTTTTTTATGTCTGCCTGAAATTCCCTGAAAGAGTGATTGTCCACTATCTTGTTTCCTTAGTCGGATGGAGGGATTGTAGAATCTGTTTTTTAGTCGCATTAAATATAGTGAAATCAATTTTAAATTATCGCGATAAAGTGTTCTGTCAGAATTGATTCTTAGTTGGGGAGGATCAATTCTGCTTATATCTATCGTGTACCAATAGTTTAAATCACTTTTTTAAGTCGAAAGGACACTATTTTTTTATCGAAGAGATTCTTTGTAGATGGAAAGAAAGATGATGTCAGGAGCATGAGGTATGGAATTTACGATTGAAGAATTGCCGGAAAAATCAGCTAAATCAACTTCTCGGATGAAAAAAGGGCGGTTTCGGTTTTTACGAAATATCGTGGTTTCTAGTATTTTAACGATGATAAGATTTCTTAGATTACGAACGTCATCCGTACGAAATTTGCCGCAATCATTATTGTCAAAACTGTTGAAGAAACGATTATCGAAGTCGATTATAAAAAGAGAGTTTTTAGTTTTTGCTCTAATAATTATATTCGTAACATCGGCAGTTGTTGGATGGGATCTTTGGCAATCTCATCAGCAGCAACAAGCGTTAAGGCAGTATCAGCAAACATTTCGAGAAGAATCGAGAGCATTACAGACTTTACGGCAACAGAGCCAGTCGTTTATCACAGCATTTCAGTATGAGTGGATTCGAGAAGTTGAGGGAAATAGCGCTCCTGTTTTACGACTTTTAAGAGGGATTCCACAAGAGATCGCCATCGATATTCACTTTAAGAGTTTTCAGAAATCTAGTAATGACTCAAAATTCTCTATTGATGGGGTCGCTTCTAATTTTGAGAAAGTATTCCAATTAGAAAATTATTTCAAGATGAATAATTGGTATGCATCAGTGACATTGTTAGATGATGAGGGTTTGATGAATCGTCGGCCTTTTCAACTAAAGCTAGTTTCTTTGAACACAATAAACATGCTTTTTAAAGATTGACGATGATGAAGAATGTTAAAAACAACTCTCAATGTAACTCTCTATGGCGAGCAGCATTTCAAGAGTTGAAATTTTTTTTGATGCGAGATTTTCAGGATTATCGCCGAGAAGATTATCTTCAGTTAAGTGCTATTTCTCGCCGTCTACTTCTACTCTTGATGATACCGTTAATACTATTATTAGTGCTCTTTCTATGGCGTTATTTTTTGGGAGACGATTTATTAAAGGAATATGATCAGGATATCGCCAGATTAATGCAGCAAACTCAAGAGATGAGATCTGATATCCATGATTATCAGCAGTTTATTGATTCTGACTTTGTTCAAGAAGTTTTTAACGATGGATTATTGATTAATCATGATCAAGATGGCTTGTCTGAGTCAGCATTGATTCAACGAGTAGAGTCTTTAGCTTTTTCAGAAGGTATGACGATTTTGAGTTTAAAGCCTTATAAAAGATTGATGACACTGAATCAAACATCTCGAAGATCAAAACGTTCCCAGCAACATATCGGGAGTCATACAATGGAAAGCCTCATTCCTCGTTTAGAGATGATTTCTCAGGGAGACGTATTAGGATATTTAAGATCGCAAAGCTCAGAAAATACGACCTCGTCAGTGCAGATTCCTTTATTGGAATTAGAGCTGTGGGTCTGTACGAATACAGCTAATGTGTTGGTGTTTTTAGAGTCAATAGAGCAATCGTTACTTCAAGATTCTCTGCTTTTTTATGTAAAAAAGATGCAGATCCGCGAAGGTAGTAATCTCTGTTCCTTGCAGGAATATCAGCTGTTGTTGCAGTTTTATGATCTAGAATCATTACATCAACTTTATCAGATGATTTCTGCGAAAGAAGGAAATGGTGAATTACATCAATATCCTAGTTTTTTACAGGCTATTCAACGTTATATGCCGTTATTTGAACGTAGGAGGGAGCAAGTAGATCAAGGTTTTGTCAATAGTGATCGGGATTTGATGAGTCTTCAACAATTGTTTTTACCTACAGAAATGATCCTGAGTGAAAAGAGATTAGACGCGGTTTTATCAGATCATAGAGATCTGCATTATTGGTATATCGGTGAACGCTATCAAGAGATGTTATTGCTAGGGATTGTTCTACGTGGTTCGTGCTCTTTTGCCATCGTGAAACAAGGGAAGTCGCATTGGAATTCCTTGAGTTTAACGGATACACATGTGGTTGAAATGGCAAATAATTATATCGTTGTTTTGAAGGATGAATGGGAAGTGAATGATGAGAGGCGAGATGATTTTAAGGCACGTCATAAATGATAGTCAACGTCAGCAATATATGAAAATACTAGGGCTTATGTTTTGCTTGCTGATGTTGGTGGTGCCGGTAATGGGAGAGCAGAATCAGATTGTTCTAGACTCAAGATCCTCATTATCCCATCTTCTTGAGAATAATAAATCCGCCTCAAATCGCGATACGATGGAAACGATGAGTCTCTCATTTCATGATGTAAGTTTGACCTACTTAATGAGTCTGTTAGCGGCAGAAAGTGGGCGAAATATCGTTGTGCCGCCATCTGTTGAACAAAAGATTACTTTAAATCTTGTGGAGATGACGTTTGATGAAATCTTAGAGATTATTTTGCTCTATACCAATTTACAGAAAGTTGAGAAGCATAACGTGATTTTCTTAACGAACCATAAAGATTTTCAACGTTTAGAGAAAGGGAAGTTGACGACAGAAGTCATGAAACTCAATTATGCCGAAGCAGAAGAGCTCCTTACGATGTTAGATAAACATGAATTTGACGGCGGTGTTGAACGATCTTATCGTCGTTCTATAGGTGTTGATCCGAGATTGAATCAATTGATTATTACTGATCAGCAAGCAGAAGTGACCAAAATTAAGCAGATTGTGAAGAAGCTCGATCAGCCGGCAAAGCAAGTAGAAATTTCGGCATATATTGTGGCGGCATTTGATGATTTTGCTAAAGAGCTAGGCGTGAATTGGGGGTTAAGCTATAAGAGTGGTTCACAAAATATTGGAGGTAATATTAGCGATCAGCAAGGAGGTAGTGGAAATTTTGGAGGGAATCTAGGCTCGTTGACTTCGCTTGGCGTAGCGATTCCTAATTTCTCTATGGCTTATATGGTGTTAGTTTCAGGATTAAATCTTGGGTTGGAGTTATCCGCAATGCAATCTGGGGGAAGAGGAGAGATTATCTCTAATCCGATTGTATTAACCACTAGTAGAAAATCGGCCTATATTAAACAAGGTAGTGAGATCGCCTATTCCACAAGCTCTAATGAGGGAACCAATACACAGTTTAAGGAAGCGGTGATGGAGTTAAATGTCACACCGCAAATTACACCAGATGACAAAATCATGATTGATATTTTTATTTCAAAAGATGAGATCGCGGGATATACCGATAAAGGCGAGCCGGTGATTAGTAAAAAGGAGTTGAAGACGCAAGCAATAGTGACAAATGGTGAAACGATTGTGCTAGGGGGTATTTATGAATATGAGAATGTAGAAGGTTCTCAAGAAGTGCCTTTTTTAAGCCAATTACCATTCATCGGTTGCTTGTTTAAAAAAGAGACGCAGCAACGAAAAAAAGCGGAGTTATTAATATTTATAAGCCCACGGATAGTTGATACACTGATACATTGATGAAGTTATCAAAGACAATCACTGAAGATGATGCATTTAAAGAAAAAATATTCGGCATCCAGTGAACTATTTTTAGTTGGGGGAATCCGTGGAGCGGTTGCAGCAATCTCGTAATATTATCTTAATTGGGCCAATGGGCTCTGGAAAATCAACGATTGGTAAGCTTTTAGCGAAAGCATTAGAGTATGAGTTTGTTGATAGTGATCACCATATTGAATCTAGTACAGGCGTGACGATTCCTTATATTTTTGAAGTGGAAGGAGAGTCGGGATTTCGTGATCGAGAAGAGAAGGCGATTAGCGAATTATGCCAGCTGGAAAATGTGATCTTAGCAACTGGCGGTGGCGCAATTATTCGACCTGAAAATAGAGCTGTTTTAGCAGCAAGTGGTACGGTGTTATATCTCAATATTCCACCAGAATCTCAATTTGAAAGAGTACGCTTTGATAATCAAAGACCATTATTAAAAAATGACGACCCTCAAGCCGTTTTAACCGCATTATATGAAGCTCGCGATCCACTTTACCAGGAAGTTGCAGATTACATTGTTTTTTCAGACAATATCCCCCCGAAGATCGTGGTTAATGGTATTATAGAGAGTATTGTTCAAAATAAATTGCCGCTTCCAATATGGCTAGTAGGAAATAGATAAAAGATGAAAACCTTAACTGTAGATTTAGCAGCTCGTTCATACGATATTCAGATCGATAAAAATCTTTTGGCATCTATGCGTTTTGCTGAAGAGTTTCCCTATGGGCAACGACTTGTGCTGACGAATAATACGATCTATGCGCTGCACTCGGATCGTATTTTATCCTTGGTTGATGGCGATAAAGCGCGAGTGGTGATTATCGAAGATGGGGAACGTTATAAGAATCTTGAATCATTTGCCGAAGTCCATACGCGTCTTTTAGAGTTAGAGTTTAATCGCCGTAGTTTATTGATCGCTTTTGGTGGTGGTGTGATTGGTGATTTAGCCGGTTTTGTTGCCAGTACTTATCAACGAGGTATTGATTTTATTCAAATCCCAACAACGCTATTAGCACAAGTGGATAGTTCGGTGGGAGGTAAAACGGCTGTGAATCATCCCCATGGAAAGAATATGATTGGGACGTTTTATCAACCGAAACGGGTGTTGATTGATCTATCACTTTTAAAAACTTTGCCGCAACGTGAATATGTGAGTGGACTTGCGGAAGTACTCAAATATGGTTTTATTCAAGATGCCGAATTTTTAGAGTGGATGCGCATCAATTACGAAGCAATTTTAGCGAAAGATCCAGAAGTGATTAGCGAGATGATCTATCGCTCTTGTGCTTGTAAAAAATTTATTGTCGATCAAGATGAGCGTGAATCAGGAATTCGTGCGACGCTCAATCTAGGACATACTTTTGGGCACGCCATTGAAAAACTAATGAAGTATCAAGGGGTTTTACATGGTGAAGCAGTCGCAATAGGTATGAATATGGCAGGATATTTATCATGCCGAATGGGACTGATTTCGAAGAAAGAGCAGCTTTACATTACCTCATTATTACATCTGTTTGATCTTCCTTGCGAGGCGCCGCAATCATTTACGCCGCAAGAATTTTTAAATGTCATGCGTTTAGATAAGAAAAATTTAACACAGAAGATTCGTTTCGTATTACTGAATGCCGTTGGTCAGGCAATGATGACGGATGATATTCCTGAAGAATATATTATTGAAGCAATAGAATTTGGTACCCCATAGATGCGAAATATAGATCTTTTGCATAATCTACCATGGCTTGAACTCGGACCAACTGAAGAAGTGATGGGCAGAATTGAGCAACATATTAGTACAAGTCGTGGTGATTTTTATTCTGTGTATGGTCCAGCGGGTTGTGGTAAGTCTCGCTTTATGCAGGAACTAAGCAGACGGTTAGATGCGTATGAAAATATTGTCGCAAGAGATATTGTGGCTGGTGAAGACAGTATATTTAAGCAAGTGGCGAATATGCTTGAAACGAGTGAAGATGAGTCCGAAATCATCGCGCGTCTTAAAGAGGTACCACCAACAGGATTGAAGATGGTTCTGCTCGTAGATGATGCGGATAAGCTGAGCAATGACGAGCTCTCATTCCTCTATCGTGTGAAAGAGCGCATTAATAAAATTAGTCATCATGCCAATATCGTGATTGTGCTCTTTATGGACCTCAATAATCAGGATATTTTTTCGAAAGAGCTTCTCCTGCATTCCAATAGTTATACGATTGGTCCCATTAATCTTACACAAGTCCGTGAGTTTATTGCACATGTTTACCGACATTTTGGTAAAGAGCCAAATTACACATTGATTGAGTTAAAGCAGCTACATGCGTTTTCTTATGGTTATCCCGGTCGTATTGCGCGTCTGATTACGCCAGATTTAGAACCACGTTTTAGTTTTAAAAAGAAACATGCATTTTGGGGATTGCTATGTCTGATCCTGATTGGGGTGGCGATTTATGCCAGCATGAATTATCAGGATATATTCGAGAAATTAGGGATTGAATTATCAGCCTCGGAAGCGGAGATTGCGCCTGATTCTGTCATTACTCCCAATTACTATCCGGCACTCAATGAGTTGATTGAGGAAGCAGAGCAAGATCATAGTGAGATTCCACAAGGGATTATCATTATACAGGGTTCAGGGGATGGTAATGTAAGTAATGAGATATTACTTGATGATGTGATTGATGAAATATTAGATGAAAATCGTCAAGAGAACCGATAATAAAAATCAGCGTTAGCAGTGATTTTGTGCACAAAGAGATTTAGATATCATTTAGAGATCTTGTGATAGAAAGTTATAACAAAGCATTATATAAAGACATTATTAAAGAGATGATTCTGATGAATGATCTTTAACATTTTAAGAATTTTAGATTGAAGGAATAGTATGGTTCTACTTCGTTTACAAGATATTTCCTTAGCTTATGGGGCGCGCCCGCTTTTAAAAGATGTGAATTTTGCGATCTCTAAGGGTGAAAGGGTCTGCTTAGTAGGACGTAATGGTGAGGGGAAATCATCGTTACTGCGCGTAGTTTCGAAAGAAGTATTGCCAGATGATGGCGAGATCGTGCAGAGTAGTGACCTTAAAATTGCCAAGTTAGATCAGGAAATCCCTGAGAAATTAGATTGTAGCGTGTATGAAATGGTCACCAGTGGTTTGAGTGCTGTAGGGGCGAAACTTCAGGAATACCACACATTACTAGAAGCTGGGGATCAGGTGGATCTTGATGCTTTAGGGCGAGTACAGCAAGAGCTTGATCGTTTAGATGCTTGGACGATTGATTCTCGCGTATCAGAAACATTAACACGCTTAGAGCTCGATGGCCATAAACAGATGAGTGAGCTATCAGGTGGTTGGATTCGCCGTGTACTATTAGCGCGCGTTTTAGTGAGTGATCCGGATCTTATTCTGCTTGATGAGCCGACGAACCATCTTGATATTGAGATGATTGAGTGGCTTGAAAAAACGTTGGTCGATGTTTATCAAGGTGCATTACTCTTTGTCTCGCATGACCGCCATTTCCTCGATAAAATTGCAACGAAGATTATTGAGTTAGATCGTGGAAATCTCACAGAATATCCAGGTTCTTATAGTGATTATCAGCGTAATAAAGCGATCGAGATTCACAACGAAGAGATGGAAAATGCGCTCTTTGATAAGCGCTTGGCGGAAGAAGAGGTGTGGATTCGTCAAGGGATTAAAGCTCGTCGTACGCGTAATGAAGGCCGAGTGCGGGCTTTGAAAGCGATGCGCCAAGAGCGTTCTGAGCGTTTAGATCGACAAGGAAAAGCAACGCTTCATCATGAGGAAGCGAAAAAATCTGGTCGTCGCGTGATTTTAGCGGAAGATGTTTCCTTAACATTAGGTAATAAAGCACTGATTAAAGATTTTGATTTTACGCTCATGCGCGGCGATAAGGTGGGAATTATTGGCCCAAATGGTGCCGGTAAATCGACGCTTGTGAAACTGCTGATGGGTGATTTAGTACCAGATAGCGGTTTAGTAGAGATGGGAACACAGCTTGAGATCGCTTATTTTGATCAGCTTCGCACCAAGCTTGATTTAGAGGCAACCGTTGTTGATAACGTGGGTGAAGGCAGTGACTTTATCGATATTCACGGTAAAAAACGTCATGTGATTAGTTGGCTGCAAGACTTTATGTTTACGCCAGAGCGTGCCAGAAGTCCTGTTAAATCCTTATCGGGTGGTGAACGAAATCGTCTTTTACTAGCAAAACTGTTTGCCAAACCTTTTAACTTTTTAGTGATGGACGAGCCAACGAATGATCTTGATATCGAAACATTAGAGTTACTAGAAGATCTGGTATCAAACTATGAAGGAACGTTATTACTGATTTCGCATGACCGTGCATTTTTAGATAGCGTAGTCACATCGGTATTAGTCTTTGAAGGCGACGGGTGTGTTGAAGAGTATATCGGCGGTTACAGCGATTGGCAGGTACGAAAGCAAGCAATGGCTAAAGTTGAAGCTCAGAATCTTAAAAGTAGCACCTCAAAAGCGGAGACTAAAGTTGTCGGAAAAACCGTTAATGAGCCAGCTGCAGTAGAAAAAAATAGCACGAAGAAAAAGCTCAGTTACAATGAGGTTCGTGAATTGGAGCAACTCCCTAAACTCATTAGCGAGCTTGAAGCAAGAATCGAAACTTTAGAAGCATTAGTACAGTCTGCAGAATTCTATCAAGAGGGTCATGCGTTTCAATCTGACAAGTTGACAGAGTTAGCAGATAAGAATCAATTATTAGAAGAAAAGTATGAGCGCTGGCTTGAACTTGAAAATAATCAATAGAAATTTTTGCAAAAAAGGGTATGATTTACCTCTATTCTTCTAGGAGAAAGATTAAAATGAAAAAAATGAAATATTTCATGCTGTTAGGCGTTGCAATCTTAGTAGTCGGTTGTTCGAACTTTTCAATGCATCGTGTCGATGTTTATCAAGGAAATTATATTGAACAACAGCGTCTTGAAAACTTACAGCCTGGAATGACACGCTCAGAAGTCCAGCTATTGCTTGGTACGCCATTGGTTCAGGATGTTTATAATCCTTACGTTTGGTACTATGTTTTCTTCCACTCAAACTCATCGGGTAAAGTGAAAGAAGCGCAACAAATTCGGGTTCACTTTGATCAAAATGGTCGTTATCAATATTATGATGGCGATATAGACAATAATGATGCTAATAGCGATCTTGAAACGGCTTAATTTGAGTATTTTTGAGTACTTGAATTAATTAAAGGGATGATTTACTTGATAAGCGTTTGATATGTTTTATTGAGTGAATCATTTTTTGTGTGAGTTTAGAAAGATGGTAGAGTGAATGGTTTATCAAATGGGGAAATAGTCGCTAATGAGTCAATTAGAAATCTTGCTAGCATCACGCTCTCCACGTCGCCGGGAATTGTTGGAACAGTTGGCGATTGATTATGAAACGGTGGATGTTGAAATTGATGAATCTGTTAAATCGCCGATAATGCCAGAAGTCTATGTTAAAGAGATGGCAGAGAAAAAGGCGATAAAAGCGTTAAGTGACTTTGATCATCTCATTACTGATCAGCGGCTACTATTAACGGCGGATACAACGTTGAGCTATGCCGGAAAAATTATTGGGAAACCTCAGAATGAAGCGCATTTTATTGAGATTATGCGAACATTATCGAATAAAACACATACTGTTTTCTCGGCACTCACATTGGTGGGGAAGCAGAATGGGAAAGCTCGTTTTGTAACGATGTTAAGTGAAAGTGAGGTGACATTTTCAGTGTTGCCAGAAACATTTATTCAGAATTATTGGGCGAGCGGTGAGCCTTGTGATAAAGCCGGTGGTTATGCAATTCAAGGGATGATGGCGGGATATATTCAATCGATCAGTGGTAGTTACTCCGGTATTATGGGATTACCTTTGTTTGAGTTACGAAAAGCGCTAGAAGAGTTTGATTACTTCTTAATGAGCTAATAATCATACCAGATGATATACGCTCGGTTTACACTATGATGAACGCAATTTTATTAAATCTTACAATGATAAATGTCATCGGCATTTCAATTCGTGATGGCATTTGGAATCAAATATGAATTCATTAGATGATAAGAAAAAAGTAGATGATCTAGCATCAGAATCGGTGAGTGATTCTCATGATCCTGATGTGATTAAAACTCCGTTAGATGCGCCATTGCTCTATAATGATGTGGTGATTGATGCTTCCGAGTTAGATCAAGATCTCGATTTTAAGGTGGAAGAAATCGTTGAGGGAATCGACAATACGGCTGAAGAGGTACCTTTTAATGCAAATGAATTTAATGAAGCATTAAAAGAAGAGGCTGAATTTGCGGCGATACCAACAATTCGCGCTGATCAAAAGATTTTAGAAACACGTCAAGAGCCTGTGATGTCGGATGGAAAAGATGAGGTAGAGAATACAGAGTTTTCTGCAACGGATGATGCAGCGGTTCTTGAAGATGCAGAAGTGGAAGAAGAGCCGGCAGCAGCACTGCCAAAAAAACAGCGAAAAGGGAGCGTATTAGGTATGGGATGGTTCCAAGGATTTAATCTATTTATTTGTGGTGTGATTTTCGTGGGTTTGGCGATTTTTTCATATTTTATTTTTGGTGAAAAACCGCTTTATACCGGAGAGCTACCGAAGTATGTGGTTGTGGGGAATGATGAACTTGGCTCAATGGGCGCACTGAATCCTGCAATTCCAGAGGAAGAGCGAAAAGCTTATATTTATGTTCCAAAGGTGGAGCGTGCTGATGATGCGCATATTTTACAAGATAAGCCGGTGTTAGATTCAGACGTTCAAGATACAAGAATTACGACGGTTGAATTGCAAAGTGGTGATTTATCAACGGATGAGATGCAGGTAAGTATTGAAACAGAAGATGCACCTGAGCCGGCATTTACGCTTTTATCAGTAGATCATAATGCTGATGGCATTTCTCGTGAAGATCTTGTGGTGGTTGAAGCATTAGTTCAGCAGGCAGAAACAGCTTTTATGCAGGGAAACTATGTCGGCATTGATGAAAATGATGCTTATTATTTCTATCAGCAAGCGTTAGAATTAGATCCTAAAAACCGTCAGGCAGAGCAGGGTTTAGCATCAATTGCGGATATCTATTATCGTAGTGCGTATGACGCGTTTACTTATGGTAATCAAGATGTGGCGAATCAATATCTAATGATCGGTTTGAAGGTAGCTCCAAACCATCGTCCATTACAAGAGTTGCAAAATCGTATGCAGCAGCAAGCTTTAGAGCCAGCATTGAATAATAATGATGGTAATAGCTTCGGCGGCTTTGAGTTTAATTAATCGCGGCTTTTCAATTAAAGCTGATGATTTAAGACAAAAGAGATCTTTCGAGATCTCTTTTTTTATCGCAATATGCACAAATCAGCTTGAAGAGAAGGTGCAGAGTTTTTTCTTATATATTTTTATAAGGATCATCGCTTAAGTCGGGGGCAGACTTCTGACATATGTTCGAAAAATAACGATGAAATCTTGTCGGGAATAAAAAAAGCTTCCTAGAAAGGAAGCCTTGAATGTTCTAGATAAGTATTTACGATGCTTTCTCGGTAGAGATCAGTGCATCGACAAACTCTTCTGAATTAAAGGGGCGAAGATCATCAATGGATTCCCCAACGCCGATGAAGCGAATCGGGATTTTTAACTCTTCTGCAATCGCGAAAATAATCCCGCCTTTCGCTGTTCCATCGAGTTTGGTGAATGTAATGCCGGATAGCGGAACCGTCGTATTAAATTGACGTGCTTGATTCAGCGCATTTTGCCCTGTAGAAGCATCAACAACGAGCATCACTTCGTGTGGTGCGGTTTCATCGTGACGTTTAATGACACGATTAATTTTGCCAAGCTCTTGCATTAATCCAGAGTCTGTATGTAAACGACCGGCAGTATCAGCGATTAGGATATCGACTTTTTTCGCTTTCGCAGATTCCATCGCATCAAAAATGACTGATGCCGGATCAGCGCCTTCTTTTTGGGAAACAACAGGAATATTATTGCGTTCGCCCCAAACCTCTAGTTGTTCAACAGCTGCTGCGCGGAATGTATCGCCGGCAGCCAGCATGACGGATTTTCCTTCGAGTTGGAATTTTTTTGCGAGTTTCCCAATAGTGGTGGTTTTACCAACGCCATTTACACCGATCATTAAAATCACGTAAGGTTTATTATTCGTATCAATCACTAAAGGTTCAGAAACGGGCTCTAAGATATCTTTCATCTGTACTTTTAGTGCCGCAAATAATTCATCAACATTAGAAAGTGATTTACGAGACACAGAATCACGAATGCTTGTGAGCATTTGATCCGTGACATTGATGCCGACATCCGCCATTAAAAGACGAGTTTCGAGCTCTTCGAGAATATCTTCACTAATCTCTTTTTTGCCAAGGAAAAGATCCGCGATTCCTTCGGTTAAATTATTGCGTGTTTTACTAAGTTTACTGCTTAAACGAGCAAAGAATCCTGCTTTTTTTTGTGGTTTTTCTTGAGTTTCCTCAGCGGCTGGAACGGTTTCAGAAACATCTTCAGTTGCCGGAACTTCTTCAATTACCGATATTTCTTTTGTTATTGAAAGTTCTTCAGTTACTGTAGCTTCTTCGGCAATGATAGCTTCTTTGATAATTGGTGCAGAATTATTAGTAGTCACAACTTGAGCGGCTTCGATTTCCGCTTTCGCATCTTGAGCGATCTCGTCAACAAATTGATGTTGTGGTTCGATTGTCTCTTCGTTTACAGCTTCTTGCTCTTTTTTATGAGGAACAATCGCTTCCTGAACCTCTTCTTTTACGGCATCAACAATGGTTTCGACGATATGATGTTCTTTTTCAGTCGCCGGCGTTTCGATGGTTTTGGGTGTTTCTTCAATCGCTGCAATTTCTGAAATGCTCTCAGATGCAGGCGCTTCTTCAACCGCTACAGTTTTTTCTTCAATGATTGAAACATCTTCAACAGGCAATGCTTCCTCAATAACTGGCGTAGTTTCATCGAGGTTAGAAGTATGAGAAGAATGGCTTGCTTCAATCTCTGCTTTTGCTTCTTCGGCAATATCATTAATAAACTGATGTTGCGGTTTGATCGTTTCTTCGTTTATAGCTTCTCGTTCTTTTTTATGAGGAACAATCGCTTCATGAATCTCTTCTTTTACGGTTTCAACAATATGACCTGCTTTTTCAGGAGAAGGAGGTGGTTCAACAGCCGCAGGAGTTGTTTCGGGAATATGTTCAGATGTCGTTTCTACGACCTGTGTTTCAGAAATCGCAGCGTGTTCATGCTCCGTTGCTTCAACTTCAGAAGTTGAAGATTCTGGCGCTGTTTCTACGACATCAACTTTGGTAGGCTCGTCTTTCTTTTTGCCACCAAATAATCTGCCAAACCAACTTTTTTTCTTCTCTGCCATAATTCTTGATCTTTCTTATATAAGGACAATTGTTCAGGTTAAAATTCAAAGGATATTCTATCAGTTTCTTGTTAAATTTGCTCTTTAGCTTCTTTGTGCTACTCTTAGTAACGGCTCCGGTCTACAAGTGACTAATTATTAGTAATTTCATAAATAGTACTTGTCAAAGTAACGTTAATATTGCATTATATGCATCTTGCTTTAGGCGTATAGCTCAGTTGGTTAGAGCGCCACCTTGACATGGTGGAGGTCGTTGGTTCGAATCCAATTACGCCTACCAGATTTTAGGGCCTTTAGCTCAGTTGGTTAGAGCTCTCGACTCATAATCGAGCGGTCGCTGGTTCGAGCCCAGCAAGGCCCACCACGCTAAAGGTCTAAGCCCCGTATCGTTGATACGGGGCTTTTTCGTTCACTACCTAAAATCATTAAAAGTACTCGTATCAAAATCATAAAACCGTTCAAGAATCTGGATAGTTGATGGTTTTCCATCAATATTCAGCGAATGCGCTTTGAGTGGTGCGCCGTAATCATCTAATGAATCGAGATAGTCATTAAGTCTCGGTTCATTTTTTTTTGCTGTGAAGAAAAGTAGAAGATCATGGTTTTGTTTCATGCTTTTTGGAATGCTGGCGATTTCTTTGGGGTAGGAGATAATCGAGATCTCATAGGTTTCCGGCATTTCAATATCGGTGTTACTTTCAATAATTGTGATGTGATTGCCAGCGCATTTGGCAATATGTTGTTGGTTGAGATTTTGAAACTGCTCATTGATAATTTGCGTCATGCAATTTGTGAGATCGAGCGTGGTCATTTGGCACTGATTGAATATCTCTTGAACTTTTGGGTTACTAAAGAGATGAGAAAGCATCGGTTGAAATGAGGTATTAAGCATTATTTTATTGATTATCCGGAAAGAGAGAGATCAGCATAGCAGAGGCAGGAATCGTATGGGAAGTCTTGTAATGTTTTTGCCGGTAATTCGTTGAATTTTGAGCTTACTATATTTTTTAAATATTTTGTAAAAAAATCTCAATTTAGGAGTATGATAGCGAAGTTCAAAAGGTGGCTACGGCATTATTTTTAGAAAAGCCTTTGAATTATCAAGTATTACTATTTTTTTAAGTCATCTGGTTATTGCGATGTGATAACGGGATGGCTTTTTGTGTTGAGATAAATTCTATGGATAGAAACAGAGCGACATTAATCGGATTATCGGCGATTATTTTGTGGAGTTCGATGGTTGGGCTGATTAAAGTTGTGAGCGGGTATTTTGGTGCGATTGGTGGTGCGGCATTAATCTATACTTTTTCAACACTACTGTTGCTCTTAACGGTGGGAATGACGAAGCTGAAAGGCTTTCCTAAAAAATATTTAATTTACGGCAGTCTGCTTTTTATAAGTTATGAACTCTGTTTATCACTATCTATTGGTCTGTCGAAATCCCCAAGACAAGCGATAGAAGCGGGGATGCTCAACTATTTGTGGCCAACATTTACCATTGTTGCGAGCGTATTATTCAATAAACAACGTGCTTCTTGGATGATGATTCCTGGCGTGATGATTTCAATTGTGTGAATTGTCTGGGTTTTAGGCGGAGAAGAGGGATTTAATCCGGCATTAATGTTGATGAATTTCAAAGAGAATCCAGCGAGCTATCTTTTAGCATTTACCGGCGCGGTCATTTGGGCGGCATATTGTGTGGTAACGGCGCGTTTGGCGCAAGGGCATAATGCGGTAACGATCTTCTTTATTTTTGTAAGTATCACACTTTGGGTGCAATATTTTGCCCTTTATGGCTTGGGTTTTTCACGTTTAGAATTTAGTTGGCAATCGGCGATAGCGCTCTTTTTTACCTGTTTTGCATTGGGTATTGGTTATGCCGCATGGAATACTGGCATTTTACATGGCAGCGTGATTACCTTGGCAACAGCATCTTATATCACACCGATTTTATCGACACTGTTTTCATCTGTAGTTTTAGGCGAAGTACTCTCTTTTAGTTTCTGGCAAGGTGTTGGATTGGTTTGTGTTGGCTCAATCTGCTGCTTTTTTGCTACGAAAAAATATCGTTACCATCATCAATCATCCTAGGGAATATTAGGTTTGACTTGAATCATAATGCGCGTCACGTAGTTATCAAAACCATTGACGCTGACTTCATCAAGGAGATATTCTTCGATGCTATTGCCGGCAATCTGGTGTTTTTCGTGAATAAGAAAAGCTTTGATCTTAAGATAAGTTTCATGAATGTGAAGATAGCTGCCTTTGTGATAAGCGATCACATAATCACCGGCAGGCTGAGCGTAGTTGGGTTCTTCAACTGATGGATGCTCAAGTCGTACACTGAAATGGCTGAAGTTTTGGTAGCTATTTTCTATCAGTGCCGAGTAGGGCATAAGAACGCCGATAGGATGTCCTCGATCAAGCCCTTTTTCTTTCGCTTCATTGATAAAATCCATTAACAGTTTTGAGACAAATTTATCCGAATATTGTGTGACTTCTTGGCTTAAAAGATAAGCAGATTCTTCTTGGCGTTGAATATTAATCTGGTCAAAATCGAGATTAAGCGCCTTTTCGATTTGTAGTTTTTTATTGTGAATAATTTGTTGTGTCTGCTGTAGTTTTTTGATTTTCTTCGCCATCATCGCTTCTTTTTCGGCAAGAAGCGCGATCGCTTTTTGAGGTGATTTAATCTCTAAGAAATGTTTAATTTCCGCCAGTGACATATCAATTTCTTTCAGCATTTCAATCACAGTAAAAGTTTCCACTTGTTGGATTGAATAGTAACGATAGCCATTAGCACGAGTAAAATCAGGTTTGAGTAGCCCAATTTCATCGTAATGAAAGATCGTCTGTTTTTTAACGCCGCAAATTTCGGCAAATTCGCCCGTTGTAAAATGTTTCATGGGTTGACCTTTTTGTTCGTTTCTTTGTAGTTGTTGTTTTCAATGCGTAGAGCCATTGAGGTTTCAGTCACTATTGTGATTGTTAATGCGATAAATGAAAGCACAGAGCATGCAACTTTCTTTTCAGTCATATATTGGCTTTAGAAGCCCATATCCATTCGGTAATTTAAAACCGATTTCACAATAACAAGATATTATCTTGACTATATGGTTACCAGATACTTTATCATGATTCTCTTTTAAATTAAGCGCTAAAAGGGCGTTAAAGTGAACCTTTATGACAGATAATCATTCATTAATTAAAACCATGAAGCCGAGTGCACTATTTATGCGATATCTCATTCCTTCGCTATTGGGAATGTTATTAATGTCGATTAATATTTTGGTGGATGGGCTTTTCGTCAGCCATGGTTTAGGGGAGCAAGCACTGGCTGCCGTGAATATTTCTGTACCCATTTTCTCGATTATTTTATCGATCTCTTTATGGATTGGGATGGGCGGCGCAACGCTCTATTCGATGGCGTTAGGTGAAGGCGATTCCCGTAAAGCAAAAGCAATATTTACGCAATCGATGCTATTAACGGTCATTATCACCGGTATTATTTTAGGGATTGGATTGGTGTTTGAAAGAGAAGTTGCGTACCTTTTTGGTGCAAATGATGCGATTGTGGAACAAGTGTTAGCATATCTGGATGTATTATTACTCTTCGGCGTACTGTTTGTGATCGAAAATATTTTAAGTATTTTTATCCGCAACGATGGAAATCCAACCTTGGCAATGGTGGGATTGATCACGACATCGGTGATGAATATTATCTTGAATTACTTTTTTATCTTTGTCTTTGAGTTTGGTTTAGCTGGCGTTGCTTATGCCATTGTCATTTCAGGAATTGCCGGCATTCTTGTATTATCGACCCATTTTTTACGACCGAAATGCAACTTAGGAATGATTAGTGACTTTTGGCACGAGCTTCATCTCGGCGCTATTTTAACGATTGGTTTCCCGAGTTTTTTAGTAGAAGGTTCGGCGGCATTAATCGTGATCTTGTTTAATGTGACCTTCAATCGTTTTATGGGCGATACCGGGCTTGCTGCTTATGCCGTGATTAATTATCTACATATTGTTTTCTTGATGCTATTTATCGGAGTTGGTGCTGCTTTACAACCGATTACGAGCTATTTATATGGCGCGATTCAATATGGCAAGATGGCGATTTTCTTAAAACTAGCCTTAATTGCCGCTGCAATTTTGGGCGGATTTCTGATCGTTGCAGGAATTATCGGCAGTCATTTTATCATTACATTATTTGGAATTAATGATCCGGCAATTGTGGATTATACAACTACAGGGATTCATTATTTCTTCATGGGATATCTCTTTTTAGGGATCAATATGGTTCTGCTTGAATTTTACCAATCAGTTGGAAGAGCGGGTTATGCAGCCATGATCGTGATATTGCGCGTAGTCGTTTTCTTTATCCCATTGCTATTTTTTATGCCGGGAATGTTTGGTGTCAATAGCATTTGGCTTGTTTTCCCGATCTCTGAAGCGGCGGCATTATTGGTGGTACTGCTGATGATTCAGTGCCGATGGATTCGCCTGATTCCTCGGGAAAAGGTTATTTCTGAACTATTATCATGAAATTTATCTATTCAATATTTTGAGAAATTCGATTTTGTTCAACACAGTGAAGGCGGATTATAGATAATAAAATTGTTATTTGTTGCGTTTTTTAGCACTATTCATCATGGTTGATCTTTCAGTAGAATTTGGCGGTGCAAAATGCGGAAATGCTTTTTAGGTTTGATATTCGGGGGAAGTGTTGTTTTTAATATGTCGTTTGCCGAGAATATCTGTATGGATCTTGATCGCCAAGAGGTTATTACACCACCGACATCGTATCCTCAGGAAGGTGTGAATATGCGTTGCGGCTGGGTAGATGATCACTTTTCGGTAAGCTACTTGAGTAGTCGTAAAGAAGGAATAGTCGAAGCCTATGATGATCATTTTGCCAATATTACGGCGCTTGAAAATAGTAAAGCATTGGATGATTTTCTCTTAGATCAAAACGACCCATATTATATTCGTAATCAGCCTTTTATTGTGCCGGCGAATCAACGCGAAGCATCTTTTGTGATCGCCTTAGAAGTTCAACATCTTCATACAGGAGAAGTGTATCTCTCTTTATTAAGTCCGCTAACATCTTTTGTGCAATTGTCATGTATTGATAAAACGATACGGCATGGCGCTGGCGATAATATTCAATACCGTGATGCTGAATTACGTTCTTATCTTCAAGACATTTTGTTATCAGCACCGTGCCAAGAAGCGATAGCGTTATTTGATATTCCTCTAGGCAAGGACGATATCGAGCGTTTAAAGCCGGCAGAAGGTTTATTAAATTAATAGAAGTAAGATTGGTGAGTGATTAATTTTGCATAGATGGGCTTATTTTTGTTTCGGTTAAAAATGCTTTTTGCAACGTATCAATCTCTCGCTCAATACTATGGAATCCCGGAATTTCTGGGATTTTTAATGGCTTCAATATCAGAAAATTTCGCGGAATTGGCTAAGGTTTCAAAAAGATAGAGTAGTGAAGCGAGTTCTGGTTCGGATAATGTTGGGCGATCTTCTGTTTCTGCGGCGCGTTCGAGCAGGAAAGCCAGCTTTTCCATGGAATAAATAATCGGCCAATAATATTCAATCAGTTCGCGTTTTTGCGGGATTTCACCAATTGCCGCATCATAAAGCGCGGTGAGATTGGCAAGATTCGTTCGCATTTTAATGAGTCTGCTATTAATTTGTTGATCCGTACTTGGGCGTTGTTTCGAAAATAGGAGCAGAATCATTTGGGATTGATTACGTAAAGTGCGCATCAATATTCTGGGAATTCGCAGAGATGCCGAGCGTTTATTCATTAAAATGACGCCGATTAAACCAATGGCGCTACCTATTACTACATCAATCATACGTGCCGTTGAGAAGTGGAAGAAGGAGAATTCACCGCCGGTAATGGTTTCCGCTAAGAGTAGTGCGTTGGGCGTGATAAAGATTACGGCTAAGCGATGAAGAGTTCGATCGTTGCCGTAAAAAAGAGAATAAAAAGCGCAATGGGATAGCCGGAAGGTTTAAAGTAGAGAATGCAGCTCGCAATAATAATACCGATAAATGTACCGATAGAACGTTGTAGTGCGCGGTGAAATGTGGCAATCATCGAAGCGCCGGACATCACAGCAACGCAAGAGAGTGGAATCCAGTAAGATCTGGTAAATTCAAAACCATAAGCGATAAATGCCGCAATGCTAGTCATAACCCCGAAGCGCAGAGCCGTTAAAAAGACGAGTGAGTTGCGATCAAAGGCATTGCTTAAAATATCTTTAATGCTATCTCGGCGCTCTAAAGTCACCGGTTTTAATGATTCAACGGGCGAAGTGAGCGCTGCTTTCATTTTTTCAAAATATCGTTCGAGTTTTTTGTCAGATAATGTCGGCACTTGTAATGTGTGATCGAGTGTTTGCAGGTTCTTAAGGTTTTGCGCTAAAGACTGTTCGATTTGCTGTAAAAAAGTGATGCATTCTGCCGGCAATAAAGGACTTTCAGCATGATCTTTTTCAGAGTGGTTTTTTTCAGCATATTGATTCATGAGATAGAGAAAATATTCGTTTTCTTCAATCGCTAAATACAGTAAGCGCGTATAGGTTTCGCGAGGTTTCCATGGTAATTCGCCAGCGATAAGCGTTTCCACAGCTTCTTTGAAAGCGCCCATCGTGCGATATTTTCCATCAGAAAATTTCTCAGAACCAATGCTCTGCGTCATTTTAATAAGTTGTTGGTAGGTGCGTTTAACCACTTGGATTTCAGGGCGATGAGGATTAAGGAGAAATCCGCTCATGGCAATGAGCCACGAAACGCCAGCGCCAATAGCGATTAGTCCTGAGCGTATTAAGCTACCAATTATATCTGTCTGCGGCATATCGGCGGTAATTGCAAAAATCAGCACAAAAAAGATCGAGGAAGGACCAATAAATTTTAGTGCATTAAAGATAAAGAACATGACTGCCGAGATGATGCCCATGACGATCGCAACAGCGAGCGGGAAAGGGGCGAGCAGCGATCCAAGTAGTGAGGCGATGACGATGGATACTGCCACAAAAAAGAGACGTTTAGAAAGATGTGCATAAGGTAAGCGAAAAGCATAGAGATAAGTAAATCCGCCTAATCCGGCAATCAATCCATATTGCAATTGATCGAGCCAGATACCGAAAAAATGGGAAGTGCCATTGCAATGCCCGCACCGATCGCGCGTTCCCATGGAAAAGCACGATTGTTGACAGAAATGGCTTCTTTAAGAATCTCCCACGTTTTTTCTCTAAGATTCATATTTCCCCCCTTTATCACTATGTAAAGTCAGTATTATACGCTTATTTCCCAAAAGTCGCAGATAGGCTTGGTAGAATGGCTTATGAAAAATTGTTATAAGATTGTTTTATGGGGTATTTTGCTGTCCATCCAGAAATGGATTGGAGAAAATAAGATTGAAAGGTTTTTCATGCTAAAAGCATGTTACTATCGAGAGAAATTAAAATAATCAGATATTAAAAAATATGTGGATCACGAGAAGGGGAAAATGAGAATGTTAACATTAGAACTAGCACAGATGTCGTTGGTGGATGGTGATATTGCCGGCAATTTAGAGAAAGTTATCACGAAGATTCGTGAGGCGAAAAGTACCAGTGATTTAATTATTTTCCCCGAAACCTGTTTTAGTGGTTTTCCAACTCATGATAATGCCGGTGATTATTCACAATTGTTAGATGGCGAGATCGTGAAAGCGCTGGAAAAAGAAGCAAAAGCGAAAGGAATAGCTGTACTTGCCGGCATTTGTGAAGTGGATAATGGTACTTATTATAATAGTGCAGTATTTATTGATCCAGATAAAGGACATATTGCCACTTATCGTAAAACCCATATGTGGCTCACAGATCAGGGATTGTTTTCGCCGGGAGATCAGTTTATTGCATTTGAATGGCGCGGGATTCGTGTTGGTTTATTGATCTGTTTTGATATCGAGTTTCCAGAATCAGGGAGAGCGAATGCGCTACTTGATGCCGATCTATTATTGGTGGTGAATGGCAATATGGATCCTTACGGCGAAACACATCGCACGGCGATTAAGGCAAGAGCGCAGGAGAATCAGTTTTATGCGGCATTTGTGAATCGTGTGGGAATGGATAGTTTTGGTCATCAATTTGCCGGCGGTAGTTGTGTTGTGGATCCATTTGGACAAACACTTTGTGAAGCAGGGAGGGAAGAGATGACATTGCAGATCGCAATTGATCCTCTGAAGCGCCGAGAATACCAAAAAGATTATCATTATCTCAATGAGCGAGCCTTGCAATATCGTCACGAGATTGAAATTGAGGGAAAGAGTTCTGTTATCAAGATACCGAGCTAATAGATGTCAGAAAGAAGCGGTTTGAATCGTTGAAACATTTGCCATAAGTGGAAGAAAACGGGCAGTTCATTGAGATATAGGCTACAATATTGCACAAATTTTTTATATACGATTGTGAAAGCAAATCGGTTATTTAATCGAGTTTTAATGGTCGTATTATATTATTCAAATAGCAGATAGCATGAAGATGCTTATCGAAGGTTTTTCATGAAATTACTCCACGACAGAATTATCAAAGACGGTTTAGCATTCGATGATGGGACGTTGAAGGTTGATAGCTTTATTAATCATCAAATGGACCCGATTTTAATGAAGTCTATTGCGGTTGAGTTTGTTCGCCGTTTTGCCAATCTTCCGATTAATAAGATTATCACTATCGAAGCAAGTGGTATTGCGCCGGCAATTATGCTCGGTTATTTATTAGAACTTCCTGTGGTGTTTGTGAAAAAGAAAACGCCAAAAACGATGGAAAAAATGTATCTTTCCTCGGTTTACTCTTTCACCAAAGATCGTACTTATGATGTTTGTGTGAGTGAAGAGTATCTCTCAAAGGATGATAATGTTCTCTTTATCGATGACTTCTTAGCAAATGGTAATGCGGCGCTTGGCGTAAAATCTTTGATTGATCAAGCCGGTGCAACACTTTGCGGAATGGGATTTATTATTGAAAAGAGCTTCCAAGAAGGTCATCAACGTTTGCTTGATCAAGGTATTAATGTGCAATCGCTCGCAAGAATCGGTTCACTTGCCGGCGGCAATGTCCAATTTATCGATTAAGTTCATTTGTGAATATTCATTTTGTGATCATTGTTGATTACAGGATGATTATAAAAATAAGTTGTAGAAAGCTGTAAGAAAATTTATAAAAAGAGTTTATATGACAATCTAATGGTATTACGGCATTAGATTTTGAAGATCGCTTCTTGCTCAGAGATTGGTTACTATCATCATGCTTTGAGGGAAGCGATTTTTGTATCATGTTATATTAAAAATTAAAGAAAAATTAGAGTTGAAATAAGGGCTTGAATGGATATTTTATTAATCACCTTAAATGCGCGTTATTCACATGCATCTTTAGGATTGCGTTATTTGAAAGCGAATCTTCATGAGTTGGAAGATCGTGCGGAGATTCTTGAATTTACCATTCAGCAGAATAAAGAAGCGATGCTTGAGGAGATCTATCGAAGAAATCCAAAGATCGTCTCGTTTGGGATCTATATCTGGAACTTTATGGAAACCACTTCTTTGATTAAAGATCTGCGAGCATTAATGCCGGATGTGATCATCTCGATTGGTGGGCCAGAAGTCTCTTATGAATACGATGATACAGAAATTTATCCGCTCGTTGATTATCTTATTACAGGTTGGGGGGATGTGAGTTTCTATCAGCTCGCGAAATCTCTCTTGGTGGAAGAAAAATCTTGGGAAACGAAGGTGATTAAAGGGATTGAGCCGCCGCTTGAAGAGATTAAGCTGCCGTACTATCTCTATAATGAGGAAGATATCAAGCATCGAACAGTCTATATCGAAGCCTCTCGCGGTTGTCCTTTTAAGTGTGAATTCTGTCTGTCGAGTTTGGATAAAACAGCATGGCGTTTTCCGCTTGAACCATTTTTAGCCGCAATGGATGATCTTTATGTTCGCGGACTTCGCCAATATAAATTTGTCGATCGTACTTTTAATTTAAAGAAAGATTTTACGCTCGCAATTTTAGATTTCTTTTTAGATAAGCTGGCGAAAAATCCTGAAGAATCGCTCTTTTTACACTTTGAGTTGGTGCCGGATTATCTCTCGGAAGAGTTGAAAGAGAAGATTCTAGAATTTCCTAATGGTTCCTTACAGTTTGAGATCGGAATTCAAACACTCAATCCCACAACGCAGCATCTCATTTCCCGTAAAACGAATCTTGTTGCGGCAAAAGAGAATATCTCTTGGCTCTCAAAACATACAGATGTGCATCTACATGTGGATCTAATCGTTGGATTACCGGATGAGGATCTAGAGAGTTTTGCAAAAGGCTTTAATGAGCTTTGGAGTTGGGAGCCGCAAGAGATTCAAGTGGGGATTTTGAAGCGTTTAAAAGGTGTGCCTATAATTCGTCATAGCAGTGAATATCAATATAGCTTCAGCCAAGAGCCGCCATATTCAATTTTAAAAAATCGTGAAATGCCATTCTTTGAAGTGATGGAGATGGAGCGATTTGCCAAATTCTGGGATTCCATTGCTAACTCAGGACGATTCAAAGAGAGTTTGCCGGTGATTCTTGGAGATCTACCATTTGAAAATTTCCGTGCAATTGCCGCATCATTATCCCAAACCTTTGGGCGTGCGTACGGCATTGCTTTAGATCGACTATTTAAAGCGATCTATGAATATCTGGTAGATGTCCGAAATCTCACTGTGGATGAAGTCAGAATAGTCATGCGTGAAGACTTCCTGCGAACCGGTATTAAAGGTTGGCCAAAATATTTAGGAGAAAGACCAGATGATCGCCTCTTTGGTTCGCAAGATGATGGTAACGAAGCCTTGCCGCAAAGACAAAGACAGCATCGTGCTTGATTGTGGTGTAGTTTAGATTCGCTAATACAAATAAATATGAAAGCCAAGCCTAATGAAAGAGATCTTCATTAGGCTTTTTTGTTACGCCTAGATATATCAAAAGGTGATGTATTGCTAAAGAGAATAGTTGTAGATTTTTATTCATTGTTTGCTAACAGTTGTTGTTTCTATTTTTTGACTGGAATGATTATAAATGAAGCAATATTTTATACTAATAACCATTAATGGCATGTAAGCTTTTGATTTTAATTATTGATGGAGAATCACTTATTAATATTAATTGTTAATTAATATAGATGTTATAGGATAAATAAATGACATTCTTATTGGTTAAAGGAGAAGGTTGTGGCTGAGTATCTTCATGGTTCAGATTTGAAAGCGATTTTGCATTCTAAACGTGCGAACATCTTCTACCTGGAACATTGCCGAGTGATGCAGAAAGATGGGCGCGTCCTTTATCTTACGGAAGCTAAAAAGGAGAATCAGTATTGGAATATTCCGGATAGGCGGCTTAGAAATCTGGTAATAAATATCTTCTGTCTTTAAATCTTGTTCACCGCCGGATAGGCGGCTTAGAAAGTTGTTATATCTGCGATAAATGCAGTTGTCTTTGTTCACCGCCGGATAGGCGGCTTAGAAATGCTTGCTCAAATAAATCTGCGAGCTGTTCTTGTTCACCGCCGGATAGGCGGCTTAGAAATGAATTGATAATGACCGGCTTATTAAATGTATGTTCACCGCCGGATAGGCGGCTTAGAAAGTGGGGAAGAATTTTATAAGATCGCTTCGGCGGTTCACCGCCGGATAGGCGGCTTAGAAAAAAATATCATCTGAATTATCGCTCGGCTTCCCGTTCACCGCCGGATAGGCGGCTTAGAAATAATCCACAAGCAGAACGTGACGAATATGTTAGTTCACCGCCGGATAGGCGGCTTAGAAATCAATGTAGTCAATATTGACATTTAATTCATTGTTCACCGCCGGATAGGCGGCTTAGAAAATTCAACAAGATTGACTTTAAAGGCTGATCATGTTCACCGCCGGATAGGCGGCTTAGAAACAGAATGGTGGCAGACAGCAGATAAAGCCGAACGTTCACCGCCGGATAGGCGGCTTAGAAATACGGCGTATTTTATAATTGAAGCTTCGCTTCGTTCACCGCCGGATAGGCGGCTTAGAAATTGCTGCTTGATATATTGTATTCCAGTGCTAAGTTCACCGCCGGATAGGCGGCTTAGAAACGATTACTTATTTGAGTTCTTTACTATTGCTATGTTCACCGCCGGATAGGCGGCTTAGAAATTACTTACTTGTCAAATATATTATTCTGTTATGTTCACCGCCGGATAGGCGGCTTAGAAATTATATATATCTTTCTTATATCTATCTTTACTGTTCACCGCCGGATAGGCGGCTTAGAAAATCAAGAGATATTTTGCAAGAAAATATAAAATGTTCACCGCCGGATAGGCGGCTTAGAAAATTCTCTTTCAAAGCATTTTCGATTAATTTCTTGTTCACCGCCGGATAGGCGGCTTAGAAATGCACCGGTGCATCTGATCTCACATATATAGAGTTCACCGCCGGATAGGCGGCTTAGAAACATTGCTACAAATCTGTCTTGAATATCATTAAGTTCACCGCCGGATAGGCGGCTTAGAAATTGAGTTTACGAGGTTTTAATGAATCTTCGGTGTTCACCGCCGGATAGGCGGCTTAGAAATGACTGCGCTGTTGTATTTAATGAAACTCTCAGTTCACCGCCGGATAGGCGGCTTAGAAAACAAGCGTGATATTCAATGTCTGTCATATACTGTTCACCGCCGGATAGGCGGCTTAGAAATCTCTTGATTCTAGCGCTTTATCAACATAATCAGTTCACCGCCGGATAGGCGGCTTAGAAAGAAGTCGGAGCAACATCAAGTGGTACTGCTGGGTTCACCGCCGGATAGGCGGCTTAGAAAATGTGTGTCTGCAATATTAGTTACAGGCTGTTGTTCACCGCCGGATAGGCGGCTTAGAGTTATTCTAGAGCGTTTCTTATTGTGTATTTAAGATTGTTTATCTCAATTTGATAGGGGAGTTCTGATAAAGCAATGACTGATTCATGCTTTTGAAAGGTCGTAATTCCCAATCATTTTCCTCTGCGAGTGTTGTGAGAAATAACGACTGCTCAGAGGTCATCTTCGGCACAAAGATACAAGAACCTGTGCCAGTAATGTAAGGATTTACATTAATATTATCGAGTGCATGCATAATTAGGCGCATGACAGGATAGTGATGATAGATTGCCGACAAGCAATCGTTGATAGCTCGACTTTGATTAAATACTTTATTTTTAAATAGAGGACTATTTCTTGGGAGTTCAGGGCTTTCAAAAATGCGCTTTGTCGAGATGTGAATGCCAGGATTAATGAGTGTAAACTCTTCTTCTGGAATCTCGATTTCAGTGAGCTTTTCGCCAATTCCTTCGGCCCAAGCGCTTTTGCCGTAAATAAAAATCGGGACATCTGCACCGAGTTTTTGTCCAAGATTGATCAGTTCTGTTTCATGAAGATTAAGCTCCCATAAGGCGTTTAGTGCTACGAGTGTGGTTGCCGCGTTGGAGCTGCCACCACCGATTCCAGCGCCCATTGGAAGGTTTTTTATAAGATCGACCGTAACACCTTTATCAGTATGTGTGTAATCTTTAAGTGCGATAATGGCTCGATAGATCAAGTCTTCTTCTAAAGAAAAATCTGTATGATCATAATTAAAATGAATCTCATTATCTTGGCGAACTTCAAAGCCGATTTCATCAAATAGATCGGTGAATTGAAAGACCGTTTGTAAATAATGGTATCCATTTTCTTCACGACGAATGACACGAAGCATGCGATTGATTTTCGCAGGAGATGAAAAGTACAACATTAGCGAATAATCCAATTATCAATTAGGAAGCGTAGACGAATATCATTGCCGCGAGTTAAAGTCATTTTAAGTGGAAGTTGCATACTATTTTTCTCTATCCATTCATCATAAGTGATTGTCCAACCATCTTCGATAAACGTTCTTGGAAGCTCTGTTTTCTCATCGTAGAGAATTTTAGTTTTAGGGTTATTAGTTCGACCTTTGATCCACTGTTGAGTGCCTGATACAGGCCAGTCAATGCCGGTAAGATTGGCGAAAAGACGATCAGGATTTTGATCCTTAAAGGTTTCTTCGTTAATTGTAATAGAGGTCTCTTTTTCCGCAACTGCTATATCAACACGACCTTGCGCGAAAGGTCCTTGAATAATGATGTTGATCGCTTCATTCTTCGCTTGTTCGATCGCAAAACTGACTTGACCATTTTGGCTGGGATGCTTGATAGCGGTTCTGCCAAAAACTTTATAACTCTCAGCATTCTCTAAGGTCTCATACATTGGGATAGTACAAGCGGTAAATGTTAGTGTTGTTAAAATAATTGGGATAATTTTTAATCGTTTCATAGCTTTTTCAAAAAAGTTTGTTAGAATTGTTCTCGTTGATTCAGCGCAACGAAGTGAACGTTTTAGATGAGAGACATTCTACACGTTGAATTAGCTTATAAACAGAAGTCTAGGTGGGTAAAAAACACTCACAGAAAGCACTAGACAAACCTAAAAAGATGTTTATAATAGTTGTTCTTCTGATGGGCTATAGCCAAGCGGTAAGGCAGCGGGTTTTGATCCCGCCATCCCCAGGTTCGAATCCTGGTAGCCCAGCCATATATATAAAAGGTATTGCACTGTAATTAAGTATTGATTATGTCAAAGAAAAGATTACAATTAGCGGCAATACCTTTTTTCTATTGTAAAACCCAAACTTCATTTAATTTATAGAGGATTCTTTGTAATGAGCAGCAAAGACCAGATGATGGTGTTTACCGGTAACGCCAATCCAGAGTTAGCTAGTAAGGTGGCCAAGCATTTAGGGCTTGAGTTAGGAGATGCGACAGTAGGGCGCTTCTCAGATGGAGAAGTAATGATCTCCATCAACGAAAACGTGCGTGGTAAGGATGTGTTTTTCATTCAGCCAACATGCTACCCAACAAATGATAACTTAATGGAGCTTTTGGTTGCTTGTGATGCGCTTCGACGTGCATCAGCAGGAAGAATCACTGCAGTTATCCCTTATTATGGTTATTCGCGTCAAGATCGTCGTCCACGTTCAGCACGTGTGCCGATCTCAGCAAAAGTTGTTGCGAATATGATTACTAGTGTTGGTTGTGATCGTGTTCTAACAATTGATCTTCATGCAGATCAAATCCAAGGTTTCTTTGAAATTCCGGTAGATAATATCTATGCATCATCTGTGATCCAAGTAGATATTATGAAACATGATAGTTCTAATATCACAGTTGTATCGCCGGATGTTGGCGGCGTACTTCGTGCACGTTCTGTTGCAAAACAGATTCCTGGTGCTGATTTAGTGATTATTGATAAGCGTCGTCCGGCACCAAACGTATCAGAAGTAATGAACATTATTGGTGAAGTGGAAGGTCGTGACTGTATTATTGTTGATGATATCGTGGATACGGCGGGAACGTTGGGTGCAGCGGCAAAAGTTCTGAAAGAGCGTGGCGCAAAAACAGTAAAAGCTTACTGCACACACCCTATTTTTTCGGGCAAAGCAATTTTCAACATCGAGAACTCAGGTCTTGATGAAATGATTGTAACGGATACGATTCCACTTCGTGAAGAAGCGATTGCGTGTGATAAAATCCGTGTACTTTCAATTTCTGACATCATCGCGAATACTATTTTAAGAATTCACGAAGAAGAGTCAGTTAGTACATTATTTACGCTTGATTAAGTAAAAATAAACAGTATAATTATCCGAGTTGATTGGGCTATAGCCAAGCGGTAAGGCAGCGGGTTTTGATCCCGCCATCCCCAGGTTCGAATCCTGGTAGCCCAGCCATATCAATAGAAGGCATTACGATTTAAGCGTAATGCCTTTTTGCTGTTTATGTGTTTTTTCTTTACCGTTTTTTGTGAATTGCGCCTTTATATAATGAAATCAGTTTTAAATTATCTGAATTGCAGATTCTATTAAAAGGTGATGGTCTGCTGGGAGTACTTGCACTCTTTTGTTAATCTCCTGCAGGTAGTTGCGACAGCTGTTCTTAAATCGAAATGATGATCACGATGGTGATAGATGTTACTAGGCTGGGATAGTTATCATTTTAAAGAATAGAGGGTTTGGCAACAGCAGGGAGGAATCTTGAGATATTCATGATAAGAGCAGAAATCTGTGAGTTGTCGAGTTTATCTTTGGTGGATGAGTGATATTTATTGTCTCTTTGGTCATGTTTTGGAGAGGGAAATGTTTTATCTCGCATTTTGTTAGGACTAAGCTGTGAAAGCTCAGCAATCTATGGAGAGCTTCTATATAATGGACGGCAACTTATAGAAATCTTTATGCTCCAATGGAGGGTTTAAGGTTCTTATCTTTAATTGTTATTAGATGTAAAAGGATTTGTATGACACGTAAAGTATTTTGTGTAAAACTGCAGAAAGAAGCAGATGCGATGCCAAGACAGATGTATCCTGGAGAGTTGGGAAAGCAGATTTTTGAGAATGTTTCTCATGAGGCTTGGCAGGATTGGTTAAGAGCTCAAACGATTTTGATTAATGAGTATCGTATTAATCCTTTAGATTCTAAATCTAGAGAGTTTTTAGAAAAGCAGATGCATGATTTCTTCTTTGGTGAAGGTGCTGATCTTCCAGATGCTTTTAAACCAGAATAAAAAATGATTGTGTTGAGCGATCAATAGATTAGCTGTATTGTTTTTATAGATCAATGTCCGTGTTATTTTCGATTGATCGCTTTAATATAGAGAGAAGTTATGAAAAGACCTTGACCCGTTTTAAAAAAAAGGTTAAGGTCTTTTTTATGACTACGAAAAATTACGCACTACTACAACTACGACTTATTCTGCTGTAACCGCAAAGGTTGCAGCCTAAATCTGCTTATTTATAGATTTTTGAAGTTTGTTTGTTGGTGTAATTTTAATGAAAGCTCCCGTTTCGTTTATAGAAAGTAATATCCTTTTTGACAGAATTGTTCGCTGGCATGCCTTGATTTATAGCCTGCGACTATCTTTTTTGTATCCTAAATAATTATAGAAAAAGATAGAAATAGAATACTCACGAATAAAAGCTCAAGAGCAGAGCATATTAAAGAACAGGAAAAAATATTATGATCGCAAATCCATCCACTAAATATCAGCGTTTTGTCGCACCTAATTATCAAAATAGAACTTGGCCAAATAATGAAATTACAGAAGCGCCACGTTGGTTAAGTTCTGATCTTCGTGATGGAAATCAATCATTAATTGAGCCGATGGATGTGGAGAAAAAAATCCGCATGTTTGATCTTTTAGTGGAGTGTGGTTTTAAGGAGATCGAGGTAGGATTCCCTTCAGCATCAGATACGGAATTTAATTTTGTCCGTAAGTTGATTGAAGAAAATCGTATTCCGGAAGATGTGACGATTCAAGTATTAACGCAATCCCGTCAAGATTTGATTGAGAGAACATTTGCGGCATTAAAAGGATCAAAACAAGCGATTATTCATTACTATAATGCGGTTTCACCGACCTTTAGACGAGTTGTCTTTAAAATGGAAAAGCCTGAAATTAAAGCATTAGCAGTTAAAGGTGCGCAGATGATTCAAGCGGAATCCTTAAAATACCCTGAGACAAAATGGTTCTTTGAATATTCACCAGAGATTTTTTCGGATGCAGAATTAGAGTTTTCATTGGAAGTTTGTGAGGCTGTTTGCGGCATTTTTCAGCCAACACCAGATCATAAGTTAATTTTAAACTTGCCGGCAACTGTCGAAGTTTCGACGCCGAATGTTTATGCCGATCAAATTGAGTGGTTTAGTGATCACATCAGTTGTCGTGATTCTGTGGTGATTAGTTTACATACACATAATGATCGAGGATGTGCTGTTGCGGCAACAGAGCTTGGATTAATGGCGGGAGCGGATCGTGTAGAGGGTTGCTTGTTTGGTCATGGAGAGCGTACAGGGAATGTGGATATTGTGACTGTAGCAATGAATATGTATTCGCAAGGTATCGATCCTGAATTAGATTTTAGCAAAATGAATACGGTGGTTCGTGAAGTGGAATATTGTACTGATATTCCGGTCCATCCACGTCATCCTTATGCTGGTGAATTAGTCTTCACAGCATTTTCTGGTTCACATCAAGATGCGATTCGTAAAGGTTTGTCAGATATTAAGGATAATCCTGATCAGTTTTGGAAAGTACCTTATCTTCCAATTGATCCATTTGATGTCGGTCGTTCTTATGAAGCCGTCATTCGTGTGAATAGTCAATCAGGAAAAGGTGGTGTGACTTATTTACTTGAAGAAGATCATGGTATCGAGCTTCCACGTCGCTTGCAGATTGAGTTCAGTAAAGTTGCACAGATGTTTGCAGATGGTGAGGGGGTTGAGTTAACGTCAGAAAGACTCTATTCTATTTTTGAGTCAGAGTATTTCAATGCGAAACCATCGCTTGAAATTCAAACACCAATTGATATAGAGGAAGATTCAGAAGGCAATACGCATATGAAGTTAACACTAAAAACGCCGGTAGGTGATAAAGCATTAGATGCGGCAGGAAATGGTCCGATCTCTGCGCTTGTTAATGGTGTGAATGCGCTCTTTGGTTGGGATGTCGATGTTGTGGATTATAATGAGCATGCAAGAAGTAAAGGTTCTTCGGCACATGCAGTTTCTTATGTAGAGATGCAAATTGATAATAAAACTTTATTTGGTGCGGCAACGCATGCCAATACTTCACGTTCATCATTGAAAGCAGTCATTTCAGCATTGAATCGTGCTCTTGATAAAGGTTTAATTACGATTCAATAGGATTATTGATTATCGAGATATATAAAATCGAACTCGAGAGATTAGAGATCGGTTTTATAGAAGAAATGATAGGAAGGTGCTCTTTAAGGAGTACCTTTTTTATTGTTTAAAAATGATTTTATTCAGCAGCGTAGGGGATAAAATGATAGAATCTCAAAATCCAAAAAGCGATCTAGAGGTCACCAGTTACCGATATTGTATGGTCGTTTTATTTACTAATAAATTTTAAAGAAGCGTAGTATGACATATTTATTTACCTCTGAATCAGTTTCTGAAGGTCATCCAGATAAGGTTGCGGATCAGATTTCTGATGCGGTCCTTGACGCGATTATCAAGGAAGATAAAGGTGCGCGTGTAGCGTGTGAAACATTAGTTAAAACGGGTGTCGCAATTGTTGCGGGAGAAGTGAGCACTAATGCATGGGTTGATCTTGAAGATCTTGTTCGTGGCGTGATTACCGATATCGGTTATGATTCATCAAAAGTTGGTTTTGATGGTAAAACTTGCGGTGTACTGAATATTATTGGTAAGCAGAGTTCGGAAATCGCACAAGGGGTTGACCGTAAGCTACCTGAAGAGCAAGGTGCGGGTGACCAAGGGTTAATGTTTGGTTATGCATCTAACGAAACAGATGTATTAATGCCGGCGCCGATTACATTTGCGCATCGCTTGATGGAATGTCAATCTGAGGCGCGTAAAAGTAAGCAACTGTCATGGCTTCGCCCTGATGCAAAGAGTCAGGTAACATTTGCCTATAATAATGATGGATCCATTTCTCATATTGATGCGGTAGTATTATCGACGCAGCATGATGAAGAAGTGAAAGCAAAAGACCTGGAAGAAGCTGTGATGGAATTGATCATCAAAAAAACACTTCCAGCAAAATGGTTAACTGCAGATACGAAATATCATATTAATCCAACAGGGAGTTTTACGATAGGGGGTCCTGTTGGAGATTGTGGTTTAACAGGTCGTAAAATTATTGTAGATACTTACGGTGGAATGGCGCGCCATGGCGGCGGTGCTTTCTCGGGAAAAGATCCTTCAAAAGTCGACCGTTCAGCTGCTTATGCGGGACGTTATGTTGCTAAAAATATTGTGGCAGCAGGTTTGGCTGATAAGTGTGAGATTCAGGTTTCTTACGCGATTGGTGTTGCAGAGCCCACTTCCATTTCTATTACAACATTTGGCACTAATAAAGTGCCGGAAGCGATGATTGAAGAGTTGGTTCGTCAGCACTTTGACTTACGTCCGTATGGCATTGTCACGATGCTTGATCTCTTGCATCCCATTTATTTGCCAACGGCAAGTTACGGTCACTTTGGTCGTGATCCGTATGAGATTGAATATCTCGACGGTAGCGATACATTAGTGAAAGCTACGGCATTTAGTTGGGAAAAGACGGATAAAGCAGAGCTTCTTCGAGAAGCGGCGGGTTTGTAAGCGATTAATTAAAACGTTTTATCGGAGCGAAATGTCCGGTTATTGCGCAAATTAAGAACATCTAGAGAATGAATTATTCTTGACTTTACATTGAAAAAAGCTAGAATAATCCGTTGTCTTAGTATGAATTTGATACTCGCAGAGAAATATAATGATTGGCTGCGATGTATTGTCACTTTTATGAATAAAGGAATTAGGGATGAAACGTACATTTCAACCAAGTTTAATCAAAAGAAAACGTAACCACGGTTTCCGTGCACGTATGGCTACTAAAAACGGTCGTAAAGTTATCAACCGTCGCCGTGCTCGTGGACGTGCTCGTTTATCAGCATAATTAAATAGAGTCTAATTTTAAGATTCGAGGCGCTTGTTATCATTGAATAATAGGCGCCTTTTTGTTTTTGTAATGGGCATGGATTATGACACAATTTCGATTTGAAAGACATAAACGGCTGTTAACAGCAACAGATTATAGTACTGTGTTTGAGAAGAATCGATGTTTTAAAGATCGCGCTTTTTTAATTTTAGTCCAAAATCGATTGCAGTCTTGTAAAGACTTTACACATGAAGAGAGTCAGCCTAGACTAGGGCTTGCTGTTTCTAAAAAGAACTTCAAAAAAGCGGTCGACCGTAATCTTATTAAGCGTATAATTCGAGAGTCTTTCCGTCTGCATCAAGCAAATTTGAAAGGGCTCGATATTGTTGTGATGAGTAGAGCGACAACCAACGTGACCAATAAAGCGGAACTTCATGCTTCACTTGAGCGTCACTGGAAAAAGATTATCGAGACACTTGGATAAAAACCATGCGAATAATTTTAATTTGGCTTATTAAAGGCTATAAGTATTTTTTGAGTCCATGGGTAGGGAATCAGTGTCGGTTTGAACCGAGCTGTTCAACTTATGCGATGGAAGCAATTACGCGTTATGGCGCGATTAAAGGAAGCTGGTTGACGATTAAACGATTAGTTCGTTGTCAGCCATTTTGTAAAGGTGGAGAGGATCCTGTACCTTAGGATCTCTCTATTTGTATTAACATTTATTAAAGAAACTATTTATGCAGAATAATCAGCAGCGTCTTTTTCTCTTATTGATTTTGGCTGTCATCATTTACTTTCTCTATACCAAATGGGTTGAATATAAAAATCCAGCGCCTATCACACCGATAGAGCAAACGGTATCAGGAAGTCAGCAGGGTGCGGGAGATGGAGCAGTACCTATGATCGGTGGTAATGATCAAGGACAGCCGGCGGCAATGAATGTCGAAGATTACATCACTGTTATCACTGATGTTTATGAGATGAAAATTGCGAAGAAAGGTGGAGATATTATTGAAGCGGGGCTTCTTCAATATCCTGAGAGTTTAGAAGAGAAAGATCAGCCTTTCAAAGTGATGGATAATACTCAAGAGCGTTTTCAAGTTACGCGTACAGGGTTATCAAGCCAAACACATGAAGGAACGCCGAATCATACGAATGCAGTTTTTAATAGTGCGCAAAATCGTTATGAATTAGCAGATAATGCTGAAAGCTTAATAGTTCCTTTAACTTACGTTGATCCTGCAACAGGATTAACTGTTACGAAAACTTATGAGTTTACTCGTGGACTTTATACGGTTGGTTTCTCACAAAAGTTAGAAAATAATTCTAATCAAGTTTGGGTTGGTGGTGAATATCGTGAGATTGCTACCAGAAAACCTAAAGTACAAAAAGGTGCTGCAATTGGCGCATCAAGTTTTGATGGTAGTGTTTTCTCTTTACCAAATAATGATTATAAGTATGAAAAGTTAGCTTATGACAAGATGACCACAAAAGAGCGCGGATTTAATGCGAATGGTCAAGAAATTACCCAATATCGTCCTAAAGAGTTTAGAGGTGAAGGTGGTTGGGTAGCGATGATCGAACAATATTTTGTTGCGGCATCAATTCCTGGTAAAGATAAGGATGCAACAAAGCAGACGCAAAATGTTATTCAAACGCTTCAATATGGTGATTTTAAAGATATTTCCCAAAATACTTATGTCATTCGTATGATGGATCAATCGCCAGTAACGGTAAAACCGGGCGAGAGCTATAACTTTGAAAGTCGCTATTTTATCGGTCCAAAATTAAAAGAACAACTTGAAGAAACCGCCGCTTATTTAGATTTAACATTAGACTTTGGTTGGTTCAGTCCAATTTCTGAGTTAATGTTATGGGTTCTTAAGTTCTTTTACTCTTTTGTAGGTAACTGGGGTTGGGCAATTATTCTGTTAACGTTGACGGTCAAATTAGCACTGTTCTATTTTGCGAATAAAGGTTATACCTCAATGGCGAGAATGCGTAATGTTGCGCCAAAGTTAGCGCTCATTCGTGAAGAATATGCAGACAACCGTCAAAAACAATCTGAAGAGATGATGAAGCTCTATCGTAAAGAGAAGATTAATCCATTAGGTGGTTGTTGGCCGATTGTGATTCAGATCCCTGTGTTTATCGCACTGTTCTGGATGTTGATGGAAAGTGTAGAGCTCCGTCAAGCACCTTGGATTCTCTGGATTCATGACTTGTCGAAAATGGACCCATATTTTATTCTTCCAGTGATCATGGGAATTACGATGTTCTTCCAACAACGTCTTAATCCAGCACCAACGGATCCGATGCAGCAAAAAATTATGAAATGGTTACCAGTTGTCTTCACATTTATGTTTATGTGGTTTGCAGCAGGGATTGTTTTATACTGGATCACAAATAACTTATTAACGATACTTCAGCAAACGTTTATTATGAAACGTGTTGAGAGAGATAGTAAAAAACATTCATAAAAATGGATGATCTCTGTGAAGATTGATTCTGAGATTGAAGACTGATGTCGAATATTCTTAGTAGAGATCTAATAGGTTTTGACAATTCGTCATTAACAACTAACAATCCCCTTTATTGGGGATTGTTTTTTATAAGGAATTAAAAGTGTTAAAAGATCAGACGATTGCGGCAATCGCAACAAGTACAGCGATAGGTGGTATTGGCATCGTTAGGCTTTCTGGAAGTGAGTCGATTCGTATTGTTCAAGAGATGACAAAATTAACTGATTTAAAGCCAAGGCATGCTTATTTTTCCCCATTTTTAGGAAAAGGGGGTGAAGTCATCGATGAGGGAGTAGTGATCTTTTATCAAGGGCCGAATTCTTTTACCGGTGAAGATGTCATTGAGCTGCAAGGTCATGGGGGATTAGTTGTATTAAATCGCGTATTATCCCGAACTTTAGAGTTAGGTGCGACGATGGCTCGTCGAGGTGAATTCTCTGAACGAGCATTTATCAATGGTAAACTCGATCTTGTGCAAGCAGAAGCGATTCATGACCTGATTGTGAGTCAAAGTGAAGCGCAAGCAAAAGCTGCGATGAACTCCTTAACCGGAAGATTCTCCAGTAAGGTCAATGAACTTCTTCAATCATTAGTGATGATGCGGGTATATATCGAAGCGGCGATTGATTTTAGTGAAGAAGATATTGATTTTATTTCTGATGGGAATGTGATTAAGGGATTGAATGCATTGAATGATCAGGTCTCTTCTTTATTAAGATCTGCCGGCAATGGTAAGGTTTTAACAGACGGTTTAAAAGTGGTGATTGCCGGAAAGCCAAATGCCGGAAAATCAAGTCTTCTCAATGCGCTTTCTGGTGAAGAAACGGCAATTGTGACGGATATTGAAGGAACGACTCGTGATGTTTTGCGTGAGCGCATTATTATCGATGGAATACCTCTCTATATTATTGATACAGCAGGGCTTCGAGAAACGACTGATCAAATCGAAGCGGAAGGGATTAAGCGAGCAAAGCGCGAGATGGCTGGTGCTGATTTAGTATTATGGATGCATGATGATTCTCAGGAGTTCATGGGTATTGATGCAGATATTGCAGCGCTTAATATTCCGGTGATTAATATTTATAATAAGGCAGATATCTCAGGTAATCGTATCGGGAAGCATGAGGATTATATTGCGATTAGTGCTAAGGAAGATCTCGGTATTGAGGCGGTTAAAGCCGCGATTTTGAATTATGCCGGCTTTGAATCGCAAGAAGGGATTTTTAGTGCAAGAGAGCGCCATTTGCAAGCATTAAAATCGGTTTTAGAACATTTTGCGGTGGCATTACGCTTGATTCATGAAGAAGTTGCGATTGAATTAGTGGCCGAGGAGCTTCGTCTAGCACAGATTTCTTTGGGAGAAATTACAGGAGAATTTAGCTCAGATGCCCTTTTAGGAGAAATTTTCTCTAATTTCTGTGTTGGGAAATAGTGGCATTCATCAAAATAACGATTTTAGGGTATTGTTGAAATGTTAACAAAAGAAAATCTCGTAAAATTAGCAAGGATACAAATGCCATTTGGTCGTTATCAAGGACGATATTTGATTGATCTGCCAGAGGAATACCTGCTTTGGTTTACAAGAGCTGATAAGGGATTTCCTAAAGGTGAGTTGGGGCAATTAATGGAATTAGCATTAATGCTAAAAATTGATGGTCTAGATGGTTTAGTGAAGCCACTTAAAGAGAAATAAACGTATTAGTGAAATCGATCCGCAAATACCAACTTCACTTCAGTAATGCTAGAAAGTCTTTATCGGCTTTAATGAAGATAGGGATGGTGTCATCGGTTTGAAATGACTGCACAAACTTTTATTTGGTTATTAGGGATCCAAGGTTAGAGTAGTGCCAATCTATATCAATCACTTGCTAGCGATGAATGACTAGGCTCTTAAATTCAAATGATTAGTGTTAATTCATTTGGTCAATAAAAAAAAGCATCACATTGTGATGCTTTTTTTGTTTCCCAGGTATCAATGTTAATCACCTGACGTCGGAATAGATGGCTTATTTTTTAAGTGCATCTACGGCATTTTTTGTCTCTTCAACCGTTTTATTCATTGCTTCTTCTGCTGCTTTTTTCATTTCTTCTGCAATCTCAGCGGCTGCTTCTTGTGCCGCTTGTTTCGCTTCTTCAATTTTATCTTTATTTTCTTCTACTTTTTTTGCTGCATCATCAACGGCTTTATCCGTTGCTTTTGCCGCAGCATCTTTAGCTTCTTCTACTTTCTCTACAGCTTTATCAGTAATTTCTTCTGTTTTTTCTGCAACTGCGTCCGCTTGTTTTTTTGCTTCTTCTGCTAATTTTTTCTCTGTATCAGCTTTTTCTTTTGCTACTTCCTCTGCTTTTTTGGCAGCTTCATCAGCGGCTTTTTTCTCTGCATCAGCTTTTGCTTTCGCTTCTTCTTCAGCTTTCTTTGCAGCTTCTTCAGCCGCTTTTTTCTCTGCATCCGCTTTCGCTTTTGCTTCTTCTTCTACTTTTTTCGTAGCTTCTTTAGCATCGTGCTCAGCTTTTTTCGCAACTTCTTCTGCTTGTTGAGTTGCTGCAGCTGTTGTATCTTTAGCGTCATCTGAACATGCAACTAATCCAGCAAATGCGATAGAGCTGATTAAAAGCAATTTAGTGATATTTTTCATTGTAAAGTCCTTTATTGTTACTTATCAAATACGAATAAGGTTTGACATTAATGTGAGTTCTAAACAGTTTACAGAAAGACCCTATTGCCTTAAGGCAGCCTGAATTTTAGAAAGCTCAGTGAGTGATTATTGTTAATAACAGATGATATTATCATAACTATTTTATTAATGATTACAATAAATCAAACAATTATTGACGGTTATTGAGTTTCAGAGAGTAATTGTACGGTATTTTAAGGGAATAAAAAATCCCTTGAAAGTATATTTGTCTCAGCTTTTGCCATAAAAAAATTTGGCTTAAGCATCGAGAAAAGTACTTTTAGACATTAAAGCGCTTACTTATCCTCATCAATCTGTAATATTTCATCCAGGTTTTGCAGCAGGTTATTTTCCTGAATAGCGACAATTTTAAGAATATTAAAGAGACTTTCAACAATCTGTGTTGAGTAATTGAGATCATTTAATATCGAACTTGTCGTAAAACCATTGATCTTATTTTCTCGTAAGGAAGCATAGACATTTGAGCGAAATTGACTTTCAAATTCACGTGATTGTTCAATGAGCTCAGTCAGTGGAATGGTATGAAGGCTGTCAATGATTTCAGGATCTGATTTCATCTCGTTTTGATCAAAATGGATTTGATAAGCTATTCGCAGATTGTTGACAATATATCGACGTAAAGACATATAGAAATCTTGTTCTGGAGATTGATCTTTGGAGAGATAGTAACGTAGATTTTTTTGTAAATGGTGACTATTTTTAACAGCTGAAACGAGTTTAAAGGCAATGATTTGTGATGTTGATAATATATTTTGATATTGACTATCCGACTCGTGATATTCCACTTTACTGATGAATGTTAAAAGTTCGCTATAAAGATTTTTAATATGCTTTCGATAGAGAAGGTCGGCATCAAAAGGTTCAAGGTCATTATATTCGCTTAAGTTTTTATCATCGATCACTTTTGCTGACAATACATCTGTTTTTAAGAAGAGAATATGGCAGATGACTTCTAAGCTGATGCGTGAAAGATAACTGAGCTCTTGGATCACGGCATGAGTCGCGGTTTGGGTTGATGAAAGTGTTTGTTCTAGTAAGAATCGGGGTTGTGTCGCTTCGATTTCGATATCAACATTCTGATAATCCTCAGTAATGCCCACCAGTTGTTTGGGTTCAGGCAGCGTTGGGATCGCTCGCTCTAAGAAATTAGCAAGATAACCTTTTATAGGCCAAAAGAGCATGAATCCCATTAAGCTAAAAAATGTATAAAATAGAGCAATTTCAAGCAGTGGGCTGATATTTGTCGCAAGAACAATTTTTTGAATGAGGAAAATAGCAGGTTTTAACAGCAGCAACATGACAATGCCGGTACTGGTACTATAAATCATGTGTGATGCCGCAACTCGCATGCCGGCACGATCGCTTCCAATAAAGCCCAAAATACCTGTTGCGATAGAGCTGCCAACTATCGCCCCAATGGTAATGGCGAAACCTTGAGCAGTGGTGATTTGCGCTAAAGATACCATCGTTAAAATTAGCATAATTGTTGCATGGCTAGATTGGAGAATAATCGTCAGTATCAGTCCAATGGCAACTAAAATGATTGTCCCGCTCCATCCGGTAAGATCGTAAGAGAGAATATCAAAATCTTGGGTAAAGCTTGAAAACCCATTTCTAATGAGATCAATAGCTAATAAAATAAAAGCAATACCAATGAGCACTCTTCCTGCTGATTTGGCTGTTTTTCCAGTGAAAGATGCGAGGATTCCAATGATAATAATCGGATAGGCAAAGGGTCCTAAACTAAGATTTTGCCCGGCAAGAGCGAGAAGCCAGATGCCGGCATTAGCTCCGAAATTGGCGCCGATAATAATACTGATCCCGGCAGCTAGCGTAATTAGATTGGCGCTAATAAAGGCAATAATCAACATTGAAACAACAGTTGTTGATTGGAGAATCATTGTTGAGAAAACCCCAAAGAAAAGGCTTTTAATAGGGGTTTCAGTGCTTTTTGCAAGAATTCTTTCTAATTTTCCGCCGGCAAGTTGGGTTAATCCATCTTGCATAATTTGCATGCCGAAGAGGAAAAATGCTAGGCCGGTGCATAGTTCTAACCAACTAGCATTAAGATAGAAAGAGTAGAGTAATAGGGCTACAACAACAATGATCCCTGTATTTTGAAGTAGTTTTTTGACCACAGCTCCTCACTTTATTAGATGCTTTTGCAGCTTATATTGGATGTCTGTTTGATGATCCCTTTTCATTGGTATTGTATTTGCCGATGGGTCGGGAGATAAAAGTGAACATATGATAACTGAAAATAAGAAAAAACAGTATTATTCTCCTGCTAATTACTTTATTTATTATTTTACGTTGTCATTTTTATTTTGCTTATAATCGTTGGTAAATATTTTAATGAGAATGAACCTCATCATAGAGTGATATTTGTTATAATGCGCAAAATCTTGAAAAGAGATTTATTTGAGGATGATTTCACCCAATTAAGTGTTATTAACGCCGGAGGCGTATAGAACGTAGCAATGACCACTATAAGTGATAAAGCGATTATTGATCGATTTGGGGATGCGCTGTTATTTGAAAAAGGTGCGAGTGAACGAACGGATGATTCTTATATGCGAGATCTTAAAAAGTTGAGTGACTTTTTGGGGAAAGAGCAGGAATCAGAGAATATTTCCGTTTTAATTGATGCAACAGACGGCGAACTGCAATCTTTTTTTAATACTGCCTTGGAAAAGGGGAGTAATCCACGAAGTTTAGCGCGTTATCTCTCTTGCTATAAGCACTTTTATACGTTTCTCATTTTGGAAAAGTTACGTGAGGATAATCCTGCCGAAACCATAAAATTACCGAAATTCCACAAGCCGTTGCCGGTGACTTTATCGCCAGATGATGTTGTCGCATTATTGAATGCTCCAGATCTAACTACGCCGCTAGGTCTTCGTGATTATGCGATGTTAGAAATCCTCTATTCCTGTGGTTTTCGGGTAACTGAGTTGATCTCTTTAGAATATAGTCAGATTAATTTTGAGGTTGGTTATGTGCGTGTGATTGGCAAAGGGAACAAAGAACGCTTGATTCCGATTGGCGAAGTTGCTTTAGAAGCGGTGAGTGAATATATCTCACATGCAAGACCACAATTGCTAAAAGGACGTGCTAGTGATGTGCTCTTTGTTAGTAATCGTGGTGCAGCAATGTCACGGCAAGCTTTTTGGTATGTCATTAAAAAATATGTATTAGAAGTGGGAATCCAAGGAGAAATTTCTCCCCATACATTACGACATGCATTTGCTACTCATTTAGTTAATAACGGTGCGGATTTGCGAGTTGTCCAGCTCTTGTTAGGGCATAGTAGTTTGTCTACGACGCAGATTTACACGCATGTCGCTAAAGAGCGATTGAAAAAGCTTCATGCATTGAATCATCCTCGGGGATAATGGGTTTATTCTCATAAAATGACTAGAATTTACATGGGCGGCAAGATAGCATGAAACATTACTTTAGTTAGATGGTTAGTGGTATCTTGAGGAATCTATAAAGTAGTGTATTGGGGAAGCGGTAAAATTATCGTTGGGATGAAAAAATCACTCATTTTATTTACTTTGTAAGTGAATCAGATACACTCACAGAATATTTTAAAGTTTAGAATGTATCCATTTTTTAAGACGTATTATTTAAATAGAGGCTTTTATGAAAAAATTACTCCTTGCTAGCACAATGCTCTTAGGTTTATCTGGAGTGGCAGCAGCAGAAGCAAATCTTGAGCACTTCAATAATCTTATTCAAGGTGTGACCATTGAAAAAGTGCAACCATCTGTGATTGATGGAATGTATGAAGTGTTCGTGAAAGAGAGCCTTTATCCAATCTTTCTATCAAAAGATGGTAAATATATGCTTGAAGGTAACGCAATTGATCTTGTGAAGGGTGTCAACATGAGCGAAAGCTATGTGAATGCTAAAAATAGAGATAAGATTGCAACGCTTGATGAGAAAGATATGGTGATTTACCAAGCGCCGAATGAGAAATATGTGGTAACGGTGTTTACGACAACAGATTGCCCATTTTGCCGACGATTACATTCACAAATGGATGAGTATTTAGCAGAAGGTATCACGATTCGTTATATTGGTTTTCCTTTTCGGGGTTTAGCATCTGAAGGCTATACTGATCTTGTTTCAATCTGGTGTGCATCGGATCGTAAAGCGGCTTTAGATGGCGCGATTCAACATGCCGATGGAAAAGGTGGTGTAGCACCTCAATCGGCAAGTTGTGCAAATCCAATTCAAGATCAATATCAGTTAGGGGTTGAAATGGGCGTTTCAGGAACGCCGGCAATTGTATTGCCGGATGGATCGATTATTGCAGGTTACTTGCCAGCTAAAGATTTAGCAAAACGTTTAGAGATGTTAGATCTTTAATTTTAAAATACTATAAAAAAAATAGAGGATATTAAATCCTCTATTTTTGTCTCTAATCTACTATTAAATACACAAAATTTTAATGATTGTATTAAAAGTCCGGTATTTAATTATTTGAAGTTAAAGAAAATTTTAGGCTCTTCATGGTTTCTTTTGAAGAGGATAATCATTTTTCCAATTTTTTGAATGAGCGTTGCATCTAGTGCCGTTACAATCTCATTTGTGATAGACTCTCTCTCATCGCGATCACGTTCGGCAAGCTTAATTTTAATGAGCTCATGATGTGAAAGCGCATTTTTCGCTTCTTTAATAAAGCTCTCAGTAACCCCTTTGTCTCCTAAAATGAGGACAGGGTCTAGATGATGGGCTTTGCCTTTAAGGAACTTGATGTGTTCTATTGTGAGTTTAATTTGTGTCATGAATAAAGAAAATAGTTCTCGAAATAAAGAGATAAGCGTATCACATAATGAGCAGCTCCGTCATCTTTTTAAAAGTTTAAAGACATTAGCTTTCGGAATGCTCTTCGCCGGCGTGACCTTATTGATAATTCTTTATTTTATAGATCTTTCGCCGGGAATGGAATTAGCTGTTCTTCTCTTTTTTGGTTTCGCTGGTGGGCTCTATATTGTTGGTCGTGGGAGATCCATTTTATTGCAATACCATGAAGTAAATGCACGAATCGAGAAGGCCAAAAAAGCACAAGAAAAAGTCGAGGAAGATTGATAGTATTGATCGCAAGATAGCGTAATTAGTTGATATTGAAAAATGTTTAAAAGACGCCATTATTGATACAGTAAAAAGAAAAGTATTGCCGAGAAAAGCCTCAAAAGGTGAGATTAAAGAGTTGTTATCGAGCAACGTAAAAAAGTGAATCAACGTTCCTATGTTGTGTCATTCCATAAATTGGACATAGATAAAATTTTGGTTTTGACAATGGATGAAGAGTAGTGAATAGCGATTGAAGTGAAGCAAATTAAATAATGTTCTTAATTAGATGTTATCGCGCATTACAGATATTACGGTAGTTTAAGTACAGATGTATTGGCGGGCATTAGTTTTGCGGCATATATTAAGAACGAAAAATTGAGATAAGAGATTATGGCAAAGAAAAGAAGTGCAAGTAGTACAAGATGGTTAAAAGAACATATGGATGATGAATATGTTCTTCGTTCAAAACGTGAAGGTTGGCGCTCTCGTGCGATTTATAAATTACAAGAAATTGATGAGAAAGATCGACTATTTAGACAAGGTATGACCGTTGTGGATCTAGGTGCTGCGCCGGGAAGCTGGTCGCAATATGCGATGCATCGTGTTGGTCATAACGGTAAGGTGATTGGTCTAGATCTGTTGCCAATAGATCCACTTGCTGGCGTTGATTTTATTCAAGGGGATTTCCGTGATGATGAAGTATTGGAAGCCTTGTTGGAAAAGTTAGATGGGCGTTTAGTGGATGTTGTATTGTCTGATATGGCACCGAATATGAGCGGCATTAAAGGTGTTGATCAGCCTAAATCAATGTATCTTTTGGAGCTTGCGTTAGATTTTATTCAAGGAAATTTAAAACCTGGGGGAGATTATCTGATGAAGATTTTCCAAGGAGAAGGATTCCAAGAATACTACAAAGAGTTACAAAAGAATTTTACGAAGGTTGTGACACGTAAACCAAAAGCATCCCGTGCCAGAAGCGCAGAAATTTACTTATTGGCGAAAGGATTTAAAGGCCAGTAAAGAGTTGTTTTAATAGGTTTACAAAGGCTGTTCTCAGCGATATTGATAATTTAAATGGCTTTTTTCTTGAAATGGAGAAAAAAGCCCTCAGATTATGAGGAATTACTCTCAAAGCGTGATAGACTTCTATTTGGCTTTTTGGTAAAAAGAGTAAGCTAAAATAAATGAAAATATCTGCAAAGAAGGTTCATTTATCTAGTGTGACTAAGCGATTGTAAATCCGTCATTATTAGAATGTTTACACATTACAATTGATTTCAACTATAAAATCGAGGTTAATCTTTTGAAGTACAAGGGAAGAGATATAGCTTTATGGCTTGGAATAGGTATTTTTGTATTTATGCTATTCCAGGGCTTTGGCGGCAGCGGGGGCCGAGAAATCCCCTATTCAGAATTTTTAAAACAAGTTGAGAATGGGCAAGTTCGGGAAGTTCAAATGAGCGGCGCGAACAGTGCTAGCATTGAAGGTGTCACGTCTGATGGTGTTCGATTCTCAACCTTTAACCCTGAAACCAATAACGGTCCATTAGTACAAAGTTTAATGGATCAAAATGTGAAGTTCACAGGGAAATCACTTCGTACACAAGGTCTATTCCTTTCTGTATTTTTAAATCTACTGCCGATTTTGCTTCTATTAGGATTCTTCCTTTTCATGATGCGTCAATCTGGCGGTGGTGGAAAAGGCGGACCAATGAGCTTTGGTAAATCTAAAGCGAAAATGTTAACGCAAGATCAGATTAAAACCACTTTTGCAGATGTTGCAGGTGCTGATGAAGCGAAGCAAGAAGTGGGCGAAATTGTTGATTTCTTGCGTAATCCAGGGCGATTCCAAAAACTTGGTGGAAAGATTCCTCGTGGAATCTTGATGGTAGGTTCGCCAGGAACGGGTAAAACATTATTAGCAAAGGCGATTGCCGGCGAAGCAAAAGTCCCATTCTTCACGATTTCGGGTTCAGACTTTATGGAGATGTTTGTAGGTGTGGGGGCTTCACGAGTTCGTGATATGTTTGAACAAGCTAAAAAACACGCACCATGTATTATCTTTATTGATGAGATTGATGCGGTTGGTCGTCATCGTGGTTCAGGAATGGGCGGCGGACATGATGAGCGTGAGCAAACATTGAACCAATTATTGGTTGAGATGGATGGTTTTAGTGATAATCAAGGTGTCATTATTATTGCGGCAACTAACCGTCCTGATGTTCTGGATCCAGCGCTTCTTCGTCCAGGTCGTTTTGATAGACAAGTTGTGGTGCCATTACCTGATGTTAAAGGTCGTGTTGCGATTTTAAAAGTTCATTTACGTAATGTTCCGGCAAGTGGTGATGTGGATATTGAGCAAATTGCCCGTGGAACTCCTGGGTTCTCAGGTGCGGATCTTGCGAACCTTGTGAATGAAGCAGCACTTTTTGCTGCTCGTAAAAATCAGGGCGAAGTTACGTTATATGATTTAGAAGAAGCAAAAGATAAGATCATGATGGGTGCGGCGCGTAATTCTATGCAGATGACCGATGATGATAAGAAGCTAACGGCATATCATGAAGCGGGGCATGCGATTATTGGGTATCGTCTAAAATCAGATCCTGTGTATAAAGTCACGATTATTCCTCGAGGTCGTGCTTTAGGGGTGACGATGACATTGCCTGAGCGTGATCATGTGAGTGTTCCTCGTAAGTGGCTTGAGAATAAGTTAGCGATGGTATTTGGTGGTCGTATCGCTGAAGAGATGATCTTTGGTTATGATGCGGTCACAACAGGTGCAGCTAGTGATATTCAGCATGCGACAGGTCTTGCGAAGAAGATGGTTACCGAATGGGGATTATCTGACAAGATGGGCTTTAGATCGTATGCAGATAGTAATGAATCGTATCTTGGCGGTCCTTCGCGTAATGCTGCCGGTGTTTCTGATGAAACAGCAAGACTCATTGATGAAGAAGTTCGTGCAATTATCGATCGTAACTATGCGCGTGCAGAGCAAGTGTTAGAAGAAGATCTTGATAAGCTCCATAAAATGGCAGAAGTCTTGTTAGAGATTGAAACCATTGATGCGGCGCAAGTAGAGGATATTATGGAAGGTCGTCCCGTTCGTGGAATGGATACCAAGCATGATGATCCAGCCTCTCTTGATATGAGCAATCCACCGAAGGTTGATATCGTTTCGTAAGAGACTCTATTTGATCTTGATGATTTAGAAAGCTACTTCTTTTTAGGAGTAGCTTTTTCTATTTTTAGTGCTGTTGTTTAAGGGCTTTCTAGCGTAAAATGCTCAATCCTAATAATATCGATGATGGAAAATTGTGGTAGCTATGTTGAACAATATTAAAGATCTAAATGCGTCAGTAAAAGTAGAGATTTCTCAAGTTGAGAGTGCTCAAGATCGAGAAGATTCTTTTGAGAAAAATGCGGACTTTTTAAAGCTACAAAAGCGCCTTCGTCATCAGTTAGGAAATGCCGTGATGGATTATAAAATGATCGAAGAGGGTGATCGTATTATGGTCTGTTTATCGGGGGGGAAAGATTCTTATACAATGTTGGATCTGCTTCTCATTTTACAAAAACATGCGCCTATTTCATTTGAAATTATGGCGGTGAATTTGGATCAAAAGCAACCCGGATTTCCCGAACATATTCTGCCGGAATATTTAGAAAGTATTGGCGTGAATTATCATATTATTGAGCAAGATACTCACTCGATCGTGACATCTAAAATTGAAGCAGGAAAGACGATGTGTAGTCTCTGTTCTCGTCTTCGTCGAGGAGCGCTTTATACGTATGCAAAGGAGTATGGTTTTAATAAAATTGCATTGGGGCACCATCGGGATGATATTGTGGAAACGCTCTTTATGAATATGTTCTTTGGAGGAGCGATGAAAGCGATGCCACCGAAACTGCGTAGTGATGATGCTGATAATATCGTGATTAGGCCTTTGAGTTATTGTAGTGAAGCAGACATTCAAACTTATTCTGATATCAAAGCATTTCCAATTATCCCTTGTAATCTTTGTGGATCGCAGGATGGTTTGCAGCGTCAAGAAGTTAAAAAGCTCTTACAAGAGTGGGAAGCGCAAGTGCCGGGAAGAATTGAGAATATCTTCCGTGCGACAAAGAATATTCGATTATCTCAGCTCTGTGATACAGATCTGTTTGATTTTGAAGCCTTTACAAAGAATAGTGAATACGTGAAATCGTAGGATTGATAGAGTTATCTATTGTAGGCTTTTTAGTTTTTTATAGTGAAATCGGTTTGAGATGATCTGATTAAAAATTCTATTTAAAAGTCGATGCAAGGCTGGAGAGAATGGTTACACTCTTTTTAATAATTCCGCGCCAGCAGTTAAAAGCTCTTTTTAAACCAAAATGGCTATATAATGTGAAAATCATCGATCAAGCAAAAGTGCTAGGGAAGTTCATCTCTAGCACTTTTTTGTATCGTTATTTTGATCTACAAATGGTTGTAACTACTACTAGGATGAGTGAATGGCATCTCTAGATAATCAAATAGTAAAAAAGTGGCACGGTTAGGAAGGAGAGAGGAATGCCGATCGCGGTCATGATGGATGCTAATTCTCCATCAAGCCCTTTTTCTAGGGCGATAATGACGGCAATCACCATCGGAGCCATCCCAGCTTGCATCAGAACAATCTGATTGATGTAGATGTTCGGTGATGCGTAGATAAATAAGATGATTATAAGCGCCGCAAGAGGTAAGAGAATTAGCTTAATGAATAATCCTATCGAGAGATAGCCTACTAGTCGTTTATTGCTAGGAAGTGTCAGGCTGGCGCCTACAGAGATCATTGTCAGTGGTGTGATTAATGATCCTAATGATTCTAGTGTAAAGGTAATGAATTCAGGGTAAGCGAAAGGTTTGAGTAAAAAAGCGAGTACGAGTGCGATAATCGGAGGATATTTTGCTAAAACACGTAAATTCTTTGTGATAGATACTCTCTCTCCACTGTAGAAGTCTGCAATAAAGGCGCCTAGAGTAAAGAGAAGAATGAAGTTAGATTGATCGATCCATAGTGCTATTCCTAAATATTCTTCGGTTCCCATCATTGCTTGTATTAAAGGAATTCCTACAAAAGAGGTATTCGCTGTGCCGGCGAGAAGAATCAATGTTCCCATGGTGATTCGGGACATTGGAATAAATATCCGAATGATGTAGACAAGAATGATTGTCAGAAAAAAGAGGATCCAAGGTGATAATAGGGGAAATATCGCTTCGAGCGAAAAAGCCTGAGAATGCACTTTATCTAGGATCAATGCAGGTAGGGCGATGGTAATAGCAACTCGGTTTAGTGAATAGATGAATTCTTTTTTGCAGGTAATCATGTGAGTCACGATTTTTCCGGCAATTAAACAAACAAGAATCAGAATGATGCCATTCATAGCGAGTAACCTTACTTAAGATAGATTTTTTAATGAAATCGAAGTTATTTTACCATTTTTAAGTTGATTGATGACAGCTTTATAGCCATTTTTTAAGTAACCATATTGCTGTGATTGAATGACTTTTGCGGGTGTAGACGTTCCCATTGCTAATGCTTCATCTACTGAAATATCAAGGTATTTCATGGAGTTTAAGATAGATGTTGCCATATCGACATGTGCGCCAGCAAGCGTTCCTACTTTATTTGTGAGTCTACCATCTTTCACATAAATCATTTGATCATCAAGGATAAACTCTGTTTGAGAACTGCCGATGGAGCTCATGGCATCACTGACCAAGAAAAGAGTTCCTTTCGGTTTGCTTTGATAAGCTAGTTTTACCATGAGAGGGTTAACATGATAAGTATCGTGAATGATAGAAGCGTAAGCAGTTTTTGATTGAATGGCAAAACCGGTTGTGCCGGGATTGCGAGATTCCATTTGTGGCATGGCATTATAAAGGTGGGTAAAACCGGTCATACCAGCAGAGATTGCTTCGTTTAATTGATTCGGTGATGCTTCTGTATGTCCGGCAAATACTATCACGCCGGCATTTTTAAGCTTTTCAATCAGCTTTAAAGGTACCATTTCTGGTGCTAAAGTCACTAAACGTGTAAAGCTTGAGTTGTTGCATATCTCTTCAAGAATCTCGTCATTTAATATACGGATATTAGTGAGCTTATGAATGCCTTTTCGTTTAGGATTAATCATAGGACCTTCAATATGAATACCGAGTAATCCTGAAATGTTTTGTTCGATGCCTGTTTTCACAGCTTCCAATCCCGCAAGAATGGTTGCATCATCGGCGGTGATTAGTGTTGGTAATATAGCGGCTGTTCCAAGATTTTGGTGGGCTTCGATGATTGTTGTTAAGCCTTGAATGGTCGGAGCGTCATTAAAAAGAACACCGCCACCGCCATTAACTTGTAGATCAATGAATCCAGGAAGTAAAGTGCCTTCAAAGGTATATTGTGGATATTCCGAAGGGATATGGGATTGTGATACGAGATCAATAATATGATCATCCTGAATTAAAAGTGCGCTATCAGAATGTAAAGTAACCCCATCGAAGATCGAAGGGGCTAATAATGCATATTGTGGGGATTGATTTATCATAAATAGTTTCCCAATATCGTTTTGTTTGCCGTTTTATTGAAAATTAACCTCATGATTTTTTTCGGTCATGAGGTTTGAGTTTTAAATAATATTTTGAGTTTTCTTATAAAGGTATGATCCGTTTTTTCAGATTAAAGTGTTTCAGTCACTTTTTTCAGATTAGGGGGGATATCTGGATTGAGTCCACGATGATTAGAGAGCTTTTCAATCACTTTATAGTAAGCACTAATTTGTACAAGAGGCTGTAGTAATGGATGAACTTTAGGAATTACTAAGGTTGTTTCACTACTGGCTTTATGGTCAAGTGAGAATACTTTTGCGCCATATCCTTCGAGTTTTTTATTGACTTCTAAGCATGATTCTCGTGAAGCATCCGAGCCTACAAAGCTAATCACAGGATATTGTGGTGTAATGAGTGATACTGATCCATGGAAAATTTCTGATGCAGAAATTCCTTCTGCATGAATCTGGCAGGTTTCTTTGAGCTTTAGCGCGGCCTCTACAGCAGCACTAAGACCAACACCACGGCCAATCACAAAGAGATCTTTTGCGTGCGAAAGGCTTTCAATAAGCTCTGGCCATTCACTGTTTACCACTTGATCGAGTGTTAAGGGGAGATTGATAAGGGCTTCAGCAAGTTCGCTATCTTCATTCCATGCCGCAAAAATCGCGGCATAAATGGAAAGACTACCAACAAAACTTTTCGTAGCAGCAACACTTTTTTCTTCGCCAGCTTTAATGCCTAAAAGAAAATCGCACTCTTTAGCTAAAGGTGATTTTTCATCATTAATAATACCGATAATTTTCGTGCCTTGCTCTTTCATCATCAGAGCAAAATTGACGAGATCAGGGCTCTTTCCTGACTGTGAGGTGACGATTAAAACGGCGTTTTTAGCAATTAAGGGTTGTTTGTAAATTGTGGAAAGAGATGGTGCGGCAACAGATACAGGAATACCTAAGCCTGTTTCAAAAAGGTATTTTCCGTAGATTGAAGCATTATTTGAGCTACCTCTACCAAGTGTAATAATTTGAGTTGGCTTGGTTCTTTTAAGATATTCTGCGAGCTCAATGAGAACAGCGGCATTTTCTTCATGTTGTCGTTCAATTACATTAGGGATATCTAAGATTTCCTTAGCCATATAGGTCGACATTGTTACTTTCCTTTCTCGTAATTACCCGTATTGGATAGAGTATTATTGTTTATGGTGAAGGTGATAGTTACCAACAAAATCTTTGACAAATTGGTAAGCGACTCTCCCACTTCGTGATCCACGCATTTGTGCAAACTGTAATGCGGCTCGTTCAAGTTCTTTATTATATTCAATTTGTGGATCAAATTCATTGATCCAGCTTTTCACAATTGCTAGATATTCATTTTGCGAATAGGGATAGAAACTGATCCATAGTCCAAAGCGTTCTGATAGGGATATTTTTTCTTCGATAGCTTCGCCAGGATGAATCTCTTTTGCTTCATATTGATTAAGGTTATCTTGCATTGATTCAGGGAGAAGATGACGTCTATTGGATGTTGCATAGAGCAAGATATTTTTTGCAGGGCTTGAAAGCGAGCCATCAAGCATCGCTTTTAGTGGCTTATAGGAAGCGTCACCAGCTTCAAAGGAGAGATCATCGCAAAAGATAATAAAATAGTGAGGTGCGTTTTCGAGAATCTCTAATAACTCAGGCAAGTCACTTAAATCATCGCTATCAATTTCGATCATTTTAAGATTTTTCACATGGTAATTAGCAAGAACTGCTTTGACGATTGATGATTTTCCAGTGCCGCGAGAGCCTGTTAAGAGGACGTTATTAGCAGGATATCCAGCAATAAACTGTTCGGTATTTTGTCGGATTTGTGCAATTTGACGATCAACCCCTTTTAATTGCTTGAAGTTTACAGAGGCAGGGTCTTTTATCGCAATCAGTGTACCAAATGGTGAATGACGTCTTTTAATCCAGCGAAAGGCGTGGTTTTCTGTGAAGTTAATAGCGTTATTATCGGGAGGGAGAAAAGGTTCTAGTCGATCTAATGTAGAAGCGATTTTTTGAAGATAAGGGAGTAATTTATCCATGTCGTATTTAACCTTTTTAGCTCTGATAATATTTTATATCTATGAAGTGAGAAATATGTCATATTCATTACTGATCATTAATTATATCTATAATCGAGTTGATAATGATAGGTTTCTCAGAGATTGTGTTGATATAAAAATAGGAATGTGAAAAGACGATTTTATGTAGATAAAATCGTCTTTTCAAGAGGCTAGGGTTACTTCGTCTTAAATTGTCCGTAAGCCATAATTTTTTCGTAACGTTGTTCAAGAAGTTCATCAACGGATAATGCTGAAAGTTTATCAAGCGCCGTAGTGATCTCTTTCTTGATATTGTCACTCATTACTTTGTAGTTACGGTGGGCACCACCTTTAGGTTCAGTGATGATGGCATCAATGAGTTTCGCATTCATATTTTTATCGGCAGTAACGCCCATCGCTTCGGCAGCTTCCTTATTTTTTTCAGCACTCTTCCAAAGAATTGAAGCACAGCCTTCAGGAGAAATCACTGAGTAAATAGAATATTGAAGCATCATGACACGGTCACCAACAGCAATTGCTAAAGCGCCACCAGAGCCACCTTCACCCGTAACAGTGCAGATAATTGGTACACGAAGTTTGCTCATCTCTAATAAGTTGCGCGCAATAGCTTCACTTTGACCACGCTCTTCTGCACCAATACCAGGGTATGCGCCTGGGGTATCAATAAAAGTGACGACAGGTACATTAAATCTTTCAGCGAGTTTCATTAAGCGAAGTGCTTTACGATAACCTTCAGGGCGTGGCATACCAAAGTTTCGTTTAATTTTTTCTTTGGTATCACGGCCTTTTTGGTGACCGATGATCATGACTGATCGACCATTAATTCTTGCTAATCCACCGACAATGGCAGCATCATCAGCATATGCTCGGTCACCGTGAAGCTCTTGGAAGTCATCACAAATCAAACTGATATAGTCTAATGTATAAGGACGAAGAGGATGGCGAGCAAGTTGCGTTACTTCCCATGAAGTCAGCTTAGAAAAAATCTGTTCTAATTTTGCATTTTTCTTTTTTTCTAAAGCATCAATCTTGTCGGTAACATCGATATCAGCATCTTGAGCCCAATTTTGAAGCTCATTAATTTTAGTTTGAAGCTCAAAAATTGGGGCTTCAAAATCGAGGTAATTCGTATTCAACACAATACTCCTAAGAAAATCGATATGTTCTATAAAATACCATATCTTCACGTAATAGTAAGCTAAAGAATTATACGCGAGCTGGAATCTTTTCGCGATGTTCTTTCAATTTAGATGAGATTTGGAAAGCGAGCTCTAGGCTTTGTTGAGCATTCAATCTAGGATCGCAATGGGTATGATAACGATCTTCTAAATCTTTAGACGTGATATTTTGTCCTCCCCCTAAGCATTCTGTAACATCCGTTCCTGTCATTTCAAAGTGAACGCCGCCAGCATACGTCCCTTCCGCATTGTGAGCATCAAAGAAGTTAATTACTTCTGCTAAAATTCTGTCGAATGGACGAGTTTTATAACGATTTTCAGTAATTGTATTACCATGCATTGGATCACAGCTCCAAACAACATGACGACCTTCATTTTTAACAACTCGAAGAAGACGTGGGAGGTGCTCTAAGATATTATCCGCTCCCATGCGTGTAATAAGCGTGAGTTTTCCAGGCTCATTATTAGGATTGAGTGCATCAATCAGACGAATAAGTTCATCATCACTCATTTTTTGACTAACTTTCACGCCGACAGGATTTGCAATACCTTTTGCGAATTCAATATGTGCACCATCTAATTGGCGGGTTCTTTCTCCGATCCATACCATGTGCGCTGAAGTGTTGTACCAATCTCCAGTAGTTGAGTCCGTTCTTGTCATTGCTTCCTCATAACCTAAGAGGAGCATTTCGTGGGAGGTAAAGTATTCTGTTTCGCGAATAATAGCGTTATTAGGATCAACACCACATGCTTGCATAAACTTAAGAGCGTCTTGAATGCGAGTAGCAAGATCAATATAACGTTCTGCTTGCGGTGATTTCTCCACAAAGCCCATCGTCCAGCGTTGTACGCGATGAAGGTCTGCATAACCTCCTTTTGCAAAAGCGCGAAGCAGGTTGAGGGTTAAACCAGATTGTGCATAAGCTTGCCATAAACGTTCAGGATTAGGCTCACGTGCTTCTGGTGTAAACTCGATACCATTGACGACATCTCCACGATAGCTTGGGAGAGTAATGCCATCAATTGTTTCAGTGTCAGATGAGCGGGGTTTTGCAAATTGACCTGCAATACGACCAACCTTGATCACAGGGCTGCTTGCCGCAAATGTGAGGGTGATTGCCATTTGTAATAATACTCGGAAAGTATCACGGATATTATCAGAGCTGAAATCAGCGAAGCTTTCAGCGCAATCGCCCCCTTGAAGTAAAAATGCCTTGCCATATACCGCATCAGCCAGTTGTGCTTTAAGAGATCTTGCTTCACCCGCAAAAACGAGTGGTGGGGCTTTACGAAGACGATCTTCAACAGCTTTGAGGGCTGCTTCATCTTTATAATTCGGCATTTGCATTGCCGGGAAGTTTCTCCAGCTAGATGGGGTCCAAATTTGGCTCATAATTTATTTTCCTATGTTTTATTTTTGAGTTTAATAATGGGTGTTGAAAGGTTAAAAGATTCATAAAAAATGCCTTAAGACTGATGGCTTAAGGCATTTTAACATTGTTTCTAAATTCCCCTGAGGACAGGGTGGAAGACTCTTTTAATAGAGTATTAGAATTTAGTTTTTAGATTGATCAACAAGGCTGTTTTCAGTAATCCATGGCATCATTGCACGGAGTTTAGCACCTGTTTTTTCAATTGGATGTTCTGCCGTTAAGCGTCTAAGCGCAGTCATTGAAGGATAGTTTGTCATGCCTTCTTGAATAAACATTTTTGCATATTCACCTGATTGGATGCGATAGAGCGCATAACGCATTGCATCTTTAGTATCTTCTGTAATGATTTCAGGGCCAGTGACGTACTCACCATATTCTGCGTTGTTAGAGATTGAATAGTTCATATTTTCAATCCCGCCTTCATACATTAAGTCTACGATCAGTTTTAATTCATGTAAGCACTCAAAGTATGCCATCTCTGGCGCATAACCTGCTTCTGTTAATACTTCAAAACCTGCTTTTACAAGTTCAACGGCACCGCCACAAAGAACGGCTTGTTCACCAAAAAGGTCTGTTTCAGTTTCTTCTTGGAATGATGTCTCGATAACACCGGCTTTACCGCCACCATTTGCTGAAGCATATGAAAGTGCGATATCACGAGCTTTACCTGTCGAATCTTGGTAAATTGCGATGAGTGTTGGAACGCCACCACCTTTTACATATTCTGAACGAACAGTGTGACCAGGACCTTTTGGTGCAACCATTACAACATCAAGATCTTTACGTGGAACAATTTGATTGTAGTGAATGTTAAAACCATGAGCAAAAGCAAGTGTTGCGCCATTTTTAAGATTTGGCTCAATTGCATCACGATAAACTGCTGGTTGATTTTCATCAGGAAGAAGTACCATGACGAAATCAGCTGCTTTTGTCGCTTCTGCGATTTCTTGTACATTGTGACCTGCATTCACGGCTTTATCCCATGAAGCACCACCTTTACGAAGACCGACGATAACGTTGACACCTGAATCTTTAAGGTTCTGTGCGTGCGCATGACCTTGTGAACCATACCCAATGATTGCAACGGTAGTGTTTTTGATTAATGAGATATCGGCATCTTTATCGTAAAAAACATTCATCTTAAATATCCTTTATATAATTCTTTTTTGTTATCGATCTATCAGATTTTAAATAAAGTGAAAAAGTCTGACAGATCGCTATTTAATTACTTTAATAATTTTTAGTGGCTAAAGTATCGAACTTTAGAGTGTTAAGCCTTTTGCACCACGAACAAGTCCAAGCGCACCAGAACGAACAATCTCAATAATGCCAAGCTCAGTCACTGCAACGATAAATGCATCGAGCTTTTCTTGAGTTCCTGTCATTTCAATTGTGTAAGAAAGTGGTGTGACGTCGATGACGCGACCTCTGAACATCTCATTGATACGAAATAGCTCTGATCGGTTTTGGCCTTCGGCTTGAACCTTGATTAGCATCATTTCGCGTTCAACATATGCACTATCGCAAAGATCCGTGAGTTTGACAACATCTATGAGTTTATTCAGTTGTTTTACAATCTGTTCAACGACATGGTTGTTGGCAATTGTCACTAAGGTCAATCTTGCAAGAGATGGATCATCAGTTGCGGCAACACTTAAGCTATCAATATTGTAGCCACGTGCGGAAAATAGGTTTACTACTTTAGATAGTGCGCCGGCTTCGTTCTCCATTAAGATCGAAATAATATGACGCGAAGTTTCTGTATTAAATGTCATCTTTTTTCTCCCTTAAACTTGGCTTAAGCCGTCTTTTACCGTGTTTTCCATTTTATCGCGACCCGCTAAGATCATTTCGTGATGACCTTTTCCGGCAGGAATCATTGGGTAAACATTCTCGCTGGGATCGGTGATAAAATCGAGGAATATGGTCTTATCTTTCTGTTTGAAAGCTTCTCTTAAAGCAGGCTCTACATCACTTGGTTTGTGAATTTGAACGCCACTATGCCCATAAGCCTCTGCTAATTTAACAAAGTCAGGAAGCGAGTCAAAGTAACTCATACAGTAACGTTTTTGGAAGAAGAATTCTTGCCATTGACGTACCATTCCTAAATAGCCATTGTTAAGGTTAATAATTTTTACAGGAGAGCAGTATTGCAACATCGTTGATAGCTCTTGGAGCATCATTTGAATACTACCGTCGCCTGTAATACATGCAACATCTCTGTTAGGACGCGCAATTTTTGCGCCCATTGCCGCTGGAAGACCAAAGCCCATTGTGCCAAGACCACCAGAGTTGAGCCATTGACGTGGCTCATCAAATGGGTAATATTGTGCAGCCCACATTTGGTGTTGTCCTACATCTGAAGTAACGATGGCTTTGCCTTCGGTAACCTCAAAGAGTTTTTCAACCACAAATTGCGGCTTGATAATGACATCACTCTTTTCATAGGCAAGTGATTTCATATCACGCCACTCGGCAATTTGATCCCACCATTTTCCAAGCGCTGTTTGGTTAAGTTGACCTTTTTGCTGCTGATGGATGTTGTTGAGTTCTTCAAGTACTGGTTGTAATTGCCCAACGATTGGAAGATCGACGGCAACATTTTTGGCGATTGAAGAAGGATCAACATCAACGTGAATGATTTTTGCATAAGGACAGAACGATTCTAGGGTTCCGGTGATTCGGTCATCAAATCGAGCACCTAATGCCACTAATACATCACAGTGATGCATTGCCATGTTGGCTTCGTAAGTTCCATGCATACCAAGCATGCCAAGGAATTGTTTATCGGTTCCCTCATAAGCACCTAATCCCATTAGAGTGCTTGTAATAGGGAGATTTAGATCTTTTACAAACTGGCGAAGCTCATTGTGGGCTTCACCGATGATCACGCCGCCGCCGGTATATACCATTGGGCGTTCTGCTTTCATAATAAGATCGTATGCACGAGCGATTTGCTTTGAATGTCCTTTAACTGTTGGGTTATAAGAACGCATACTGATCTCTTTTGGATAATCAAATTCTGCCTCATGAACCGTAATATCTTTTGGAAGGTCAATAACAACGGGGCCTGGTCGGCCTGTTGTGGCAATATAAAATGCTTTTTTTATTGTGATTGCGAGATCATTCACATCTTTCACTAAGAAGTTATGTTTCACACATGGAAGGGTAATTCCGACTGTATCAACTTCTTGGAAGGCATCATTTCCGATTAAGCTTGTGGCAACTTGTCCTGAGAGGACAATCATCGGAATAGAATCCATATAAGCAGTTGCAATACCTGTGACAGCATTTGTGAGTCCAGGACCTGAGGTAACTAGGACGACGCCTGGTTTACCTGTTGTGCGCGCATAACCATCGGCAGCATGAGTGGCTGCTTGTTCATGGCGGACCAGGACGTGTTCAATTTTGTCTTGTTTGTAAATCTCATCGTATAGGGGTAATACGGCACCACCAGGGTAACCGAAGATACACTCCACATTTTCCTTGATTAAGGAGTGGATGATGATTTCTGCACCGCTTAATTTCACAGGATCTCCTCTTTATTTATAAATATATAATCTCAGTCAAACGAGCATCTTGAGACGCTTCATATTTTGTTCAAACTCAATAGCAAGTAGTGGTGCCTGAATTTGAACATTGAATATGAAGAGTAGAATCGTTTTTATTTCGTCTTTGGATTTGGTCTGATTTTATTTTATTGAATCAGGGTTAATTCGTTACTGTTTAAAATCTTTCGATACGAATTAACTTCGTTTCCTCAATGCCCTCAATTAACATAGCACTATTAAGGAGATTTTCTACACTTTCTTCAATTGTTTTTTCGCAAACAATAATAACTCTTTGATTTTCATTGTAAAGTTTAATTTTAAAAGACGTATGTAGCTGATCTGTAGCTAAACTCTTTAATTGAGCTAAAAGTGCCTGACTATCGGCATTGTCATCATATTTGAAATGAATATAATAACCTGCATTAAAGGCGGACTTCGGCAGTATTGAAAGTGGCGAAAGATTATTCACTTTGTATCCTAATGCCGGCGCACTATATTGCGTCTGTTGGTTATGAATAATCTCTATTAAATCTGCGATGACAGCAGAAGCTGTTGCTTCGCTACCAGCACCTCGGCCACTTAAAAATTGTTCACCAACGGCATTACCTTGGATAAAAACACCATTTAAAACGCCATTTACATTGGCAAAAGCATGCGTTAAGGGAACGAGTGTAGGTTGAACGCGTAGTTCAACGCCTTGCTCACTGCGACGTGCAATTCCGAGATGTTTAATGGCAAAGCCTTCTTGACGGCTAATGGCAATATCTTCTTTTGTAATGGTATCAATACCTTCGATGTGCATTGTATCAAATTGCAGTGGCATCCCAAATGCGGTCGAAGCAAGAATTGTCAATTTATGTGCGGCATCAATTCCTTTGATATCGAAAGTTGGATCAGCTTCAGCATAACCTAGGGCTTGAGCCTCTTTTAAACATTCTGAGAAATCAGCACCTTTATCGGTCATTTCCGTCAAAATATAGTTGGAGGTGCCATTAATAATTCCCATGACGGAATCAATTTGGTTTGCAGCTAAACCTTCTCTTAATGTCTTTAAGATTGGAATTCCGCCAGCGACAGAAGCTTCGAAACGAAGGAAGACCTTGTTCTCTTCAGCAAGACGAAGAAGCTCATTGCCGTGAAGCGCAATTAACTCTTTATTGGCAGTAATTACTGACTTACCATTAGTAAGCGCGGTTTTAATATAAGTGAGAGCTGGCTCAATGCCACCAATGAGCTCAATAACAATATCAATATCATGGTTGTTAATAATCTCATCAATATTGGTGGTGAGATTTAATTGGTAAGGATTCTCTCTTTCAAGAGTTCGAACAAAGACTTTTTCAATGATCGGTGTTCGTGTTATTCGACGAGTAATGTCTGCTTGATTTTTTGATAATACAGAGGCGACGCCAGAGGCAACAGTGCCAAGACCAATTAGTCCTACTTTAAGAGGCTCCATGATAGATTTAAATTCTCCAATGATTAATGAACAAAAATGATTTTTAGTATTTGATTAAAATTAATAGGTTACTAAAAGGATCATTAAGGATTGAAAAAGAGTACTTTTGTTGGATGTTTTGCTTTACAAATACGCTTTTTTTTCAGTTTACCTGATTTTTTAGAAAGTGGAAAACCTGCGCACATCTTTAGCAATTTTGTTGCCAGAAGTGGTAATCAATAGGGTTCTTTTTGAGAAATATTGAGCAGTTAATATATTTTAAATTGATACAAGATGCCAGTAAATAAGGAGATTAAGATCGATTAGAGTGGATATTAATTCGTTTACTGGCATCTTCTTATTATCCTGTCAGAATTGTAATATCATGGTGTTACGATAATGCGGTCATGGCATTTACGCAGGCTTCTGCACCTAGAAAAATCTCATATGGTGTAGCGTTACTATCCATATAAGCACCACTTGTAATGATGGCGTGTTGTGGATCTGTATAGGCTTCGTTAAGCGAAGTTTCAATATGATCGATATCCCACTCTTTTAGTGCCGGCAAAAATCCCTCAGCATTAGCTGCTTTACCAAAGGTTAAGGTGGCATCTTGAATGCCGAGCTCTTTAAGCGCAATAGCAACTGCCATCGGTGCTGCGCAAATAGCGATTAGGGGCTTTTTAGTGACGATAGCTTCTTTAATTTTATCGCCAATATCGGGTTGTAAAGATGCGTGGAGACCTTTATCAAGGAAGTTTGTGAAGTTCTTAATAACACCAAAACCACCTGCCATCGCGATGCCATCAACTTCTGATAGAGTTAATTCTTCAATGGGTTTAATGTTACCACGAGCAATTCTAGCTGCTTCTTCTAAGATGTTGCGGTTTGGCGTTAACTCTTCGCCTGAAAGGTGTTCAATAGTATCTTTTTGATGACGATTAGGAGCATAAAAGGAAACGGTATATCCAGCCTTTGAGAGCGCGATGTTCAAGGCAGAAGCTTCTGTGATTTCAGCGCCATCTAAGTGACCACAGCCTGCAAGAATTAAAGCAAAATGTTTTGTACTCATCGTTCTTTTCTCCTTTGAATAGGAAGGTAATAATTAACACTCGACTGCTTTTTACGTTAAAATAAGCGGATAAATCAGTCTATTCTTACCATAACAGCATAAAAAGAATGTCGATGAATGACAAGAAATTAAGGGAGTTCAAAGCGGTATGAAGAAATTTTTTAATCTTTTTCTATTTTTAGTATGTGTGACTTATCCCGTCTCATTTGCGGAAGATTCCAAGTTTCAAGAGCCTTTGGTTGCTGAAGAGGGAATAGCTGAGGTCGTTGAGCCGGCTTTTTATGATGATGCTGAAAATAGAGAGATTTATGATTTTTTGGCCGCAGAAATTGCCGCAAAGAGAGAGAACTGGGATGGCGCAAAGCAACATTACGATGAACTTTTAGCAAAAAAGAATGATCCTGAAATCTTAGAGCGCCGTATTCAATTGGATCTCGCGGAAGGAAATATTGGGGAAGCATTACCTTTTATTCAACGATTGGTGATTCAAGATCCTAAAAATTTAAAAAATTATAACCTTCTTGCTGAAGCTTATATATTAACCGGTGATTTAGAGTATGCGGCGAAAACTTACCATCATTTAGTAGAATTGCTCTATTTGACGAATGATGGAGAGATGGAAGTATCGCCATATTTTGCGATTTTGAAAAAGTTTCATGAGTTTGAATTACCTTTAGAAACGCAAGTTGTTTTATTTAAAAATCTTGCGGCGCTTGAAGAGTACGATACTTTCCCATTGGTGTTATTAGCTGGCTTTTTAATTGATAATTCACGACTTTCAGAAGCAGAAAGTTATCTAGAACGTGCAATACAATTAAATCCGGAAAACCCAAAGATCTACGCATTATATACGTATATTTATTGGAATATGGCAACGCCGGAAAAAGCGATTGATTTATTAGAAGAAGCTTATGCCAAATACGAGGATCCTGAAATTGGATTGGAATTAGCGAATGCGCTTATTTCGAATTTTGATTATGAAGATGCATATCAGCATCTTGTGCGTTTAATGATTTCAACGAATGAAGCACCGATTGTTTTTGAGAAGTTTATCGGTATGGCTTATGTGATGGGAAATTATGACAATATTCTTGAGATGTTAAATCTCCGTTTAGATCAACCAGAGGTTTTAACACGTTCAGTATTGAATTTATTCTACTTCTCAGAGATTTTAGGAAATAGTGAAAACCTTTTAAAAGTCTTGCCGGAAATCGCGGATCCAACACCTGAATATCAGGAAGCATTATTGACGATTAAGGCTAAAGTGGCTTTAAGTGAAAAAAATTATCAGCAATTTGAGCAATATTTTGAAGAAATTAAAACGTTAGAAATTTATGATCAAGCGGCATTGTCATTAAAGAAAATGATGATTTTGTTAGATGCGAAAGAGCTAGTATTACTTGATAAAGAACTCGCATTATATGGCGATCTTTTAGGGATTAATAATGGTGCATATTTAGCTTATTTAAAAGCGATGAGTGCATTTGGGCGAGAAGATTATGAAACGATGATTGATATTTTTCAGGCAGAAATTCGTGCAAATCCACAAGATGCGATTGCTTATAATGCATTAGGTTTTTCTTTAGTAGAAATTGATCCAGCGAATGCAAAAACAGCATTACCATTTATTTCTAAAGCAAATTTATTAATGCCGAATCAAGACTTTATTGAAGATAGTTTAGCGTGGACCTATTACCAATTAGGGGATTTGACACGTGCGAAAAAATATATCGAAAAAGCGTATCACAAGAATAAAGATCCAGAGATTATTGCTCATTACATTGTGATTTTAGATGCGTTAGGGGAAACCGACAAAGCAAAAGAACTTTATCATAAATTTGATCTTTTCTTTGGTAAATCAGAGAAGAGAGAAGTTCTTCAGCAACATCTAAAATGGGTAGAGTAATGATGCAGATTGAAAAGAAGTTGAGAAGAGGAAAGCGAGGAATATTCGCTTTTCTACTTTTAGTCACAATCATGATTAGTAACGCTATTTTTGCTGCAACGATTGTGGGAACCGGTCGTGCTGAGAATCGAAATGGTGAATTGCTCATAGTTTTTCCTTTAAGTCAGCAGATTAAATTTAATAGTTTCAGATTGCAGAATCCTGAACGATTAGTGGTGGATATTCCCAATGCTCAATTACAGACAAAGGTCACATCATTGCCAATTACTTCGGCATTTGTTGGTGGCGTTCGTTTAGGAACGCAGCAAGGAACGGATCTGCGTGTCGTGATTGATCTTCGCCAAGGGAATGTGCCGGCAAGTGCGGCAGTTGTACGAGGTCGTGTCGGTTATGAATTAGTCATTGCGATTGGTGCTTCAGCTAGTAGTGTTCGGCAAGATTTGGCGGCATCAGGACAGACAGTAGTGACACAGCCGCAAGAGATTCAGGTTGCAAAATCAGTTCCGAAGAAGAATATTCTGATTGTGCTAGATCCTGGTCACGGTGGAAAGGATCCGGGTGCTCATGGAAAAGCAGGGACTCGTGAAAAAGATGTTGTATTACAAATTGCAAAAACCTTGCAGCAAAAGATTAATCGTGAACCTAATATGAAAGCGATTATGACGCGCGATAATGATACGTTTGTCCCACTTCGTGAGCGTGTGCTTTTTGCAAGACGACACAAAGCCGATATGTTTATCTCTATTCATGCGGATGCCGGTTCTGCAAAAGCAGATGGTGCTTCAGTCTATATTTTGTCAACAAGCGGCGCTTCTAGTGAAGCTGCTCGTTTATTGGCACGTGCCGAAAACCAATCCGATTTAATCGGAGGCGTTAAAATTTCAGATAAAGATAATGCAATCGCATCGATGTTGCTTGATTTATCACAAGAAGCGACGATTGAGTCTTCTAATGCGCTTGGAAATCATCTCCTTAAAAAGTTAAGTCAACATGCAAACTTGCACAAGAGGCAGGTTGAGAGAGCAGGATTTGCGGTCTTAAAAGCGCCAGATATCCCTTCTGTACTTGTTGAAACAGGATTTATTTCGAATCCTAAAGAAGAGCAAAATCTTCGGAGTAAAAAACATCAAGGACGATTGGCTGATGATATTCTTGCTGGGATTAAAGCGTACTATAAAGAGCGTCCGGCAACAGAGCTGGTTTATACGACTGTTGTGCAGCGTGCTGATAATAGTTCGGCGCAAGTATTAGCGCAGGAGAATATGCCGCAAGCGGTGCCAACTCAGCCGGTTCAATCGCAACCAACATTGCCGGAATTAGTATTAGAATCTAATACTAATTCCCAAGAGGTTGTAAATCAGATCTTAAACGATGCGCCTCAAGTTAGTGTTTCAACGCCGCCGGTATCGATAGGTGTGCAATTTCCTGAGCCTTCAGGATCTGCTATTGAGTTAATTTCTGAGGGAGTTCCGGCAAGATCTTATACAACGATCAGGGGTGATGCATTATCTGATGTTGCAGCAAAGTTTAAGGTGAGTGAATCTGCCTTGAAAAAGGTGAATAATTTGCCAGATAATCAATTGCGAGTACCTGTAGGTACGATTTTAACAATCCCTTAGATTTGGGATAAGATGTTGTAATTGATCTAATTGTAAAAGCGTATAGAAAATGTTTCTATGCGCTTTTTATATTGGTTTTCCTCCTTGATTTAGGATTTTATGATTTATCAATAAAGATATTCCTCTAATAATATTTGATAGATAATTATTCAGATAAAGGGTATGTTCTTATATAAGCCCTTTGATTTTTGAAGGATATTCTAAAGTGATTATTTTAGGAGATATTGTATGAAAAAATTAGCGGATTTAACCCCAAATCTTCGTCCACAAGCTTCCTATCAACTATTGATAGATGGCACGTGGTCTGATGGTTCTCAAAAGAAAACATTTGAGAGTTTTAACCCAGCAACTGGTGAGAAGTTAACAACGATCGCTGTTGCCGAGAAAGAAGATGTTGATCGTGCAGTAGAGACTGCGTGGAAGGCCTTTGAAACATGGAGTAAAACTTCACCACAAGAGAGAGCAAAATATCTTCTAGAAATAGCTGATCGCTTAGAAGCAGAAGCAGAGCGTTTTGCCACATTAGAAACGTTGGATAATGGAAAGCCAATTCGTGAAACAACGAATGTGGATGTGCCGCTTGCCGTGGATCATTTCCGTTACTTTGCCGGTGTGATTCGTGCAGAGAGTGATGAAGCAAATCTGATTAATCAAGATAGTTTAAGTATCGTTTTAAGTGAGCCTATTGGCGTTGTAGGACAAATTATTCCATGGAACTTCCCATTATTAATGGGCGCTTGGAAAATTGCGCCGGCGTTAGCAGCTGGAAACTGTATTGTTATTAAACCTTCTAGTGATACGTCAATTTCTGTTTTAGAGCTTGGAAGAATTTTAAATGAAGTTCTGCCCAAAGGTGTCGTGAGTGTATTAACGGGCGGTGGTTCGACTACAGGAAATCATATTTTAGAGCATGAAGGTTTTAGTAAATTTGCTTTTACGGGTTCTACTGAAATTGGTTATAACGTTGCGAAAGCGGCGGCAGATAAGCTTATTCCAGCAACTTTAGAGCTGGGAGGGAAATCTGCTAATATTGTATTTGATGATACGCAGATTGATAAAGCGATTGATGGTGCCTTGATGGGAATTTTGTTTAACCAAGGGCAGGTTTGTTGTGCCGGATCAAGACTCTTTATTCAACGTGGGATTTATGATGAGTTTTTAAAGCGCTTGAAAGAGAAATTTGAGAGCGTCAAAGTTGGTGATCCTCTAGATCCTAGCACTCAAATGGGCGCACAGATTAATGAGAAACAGTTAAAACAGATTCTGGGATATGTTGATATTGCAAGAGAAGAAGGTGCAACTATTCTCACGGGTGGTAAGCGAGCTCATGAGACTGGGGCATTTTTATGTCCAACCGCAATTACAGATGTAAAACCTAATATGCGTATCGAAAAAGAGGAAGTTTTTGGTCCTGTTGTTGCCATTATTGTTTTTGATACAGAAGATGAAGTAATCCAATGGGCGAATGACTCTGAGTACGGATTAGGGGGAGCTGTTTGGACTCGGGATATTAATCGTGCTTTCCGTGTCGCTAAAGCCGTTAGAACAGGAAGAATGTGGGTGAATACTTACAATGAATTGCCGGCGCATTCACCATTTGGTGGTTATAAGAAATCAGGAATCGGTCGTGAAACCCATAAAATGATTTTAGATGCTTATACTCAGAAGAAAAATATCTATATCAGTTTTAATGAGAAGCTTACGGGATTCTATTAGTTCTCATTAGCGCTATCACTATCGTTTTATGATGAAATATGATCAATGAGCTTTCTGGGAAAATAAGGTGTTACATCGTAATCAGTAGCCTTACATAATCTGAATAAAAGCCACGAATGTTGACAGCTTGATAGAAAACTTAAAGGACAAAAGAGCTAGGAAACTAGCTCTTTTTTTTATAACTGTATTAAAGTTAGTCAAATGTTGCAGATTATCATTTAAAACGTTTAATTCACCTATGAAAAATCTAAATATCCCTGTAAAATAACAATCATTATCATTATCATTCGAATTGATATTCCATTTGTAAAAGGCTAGTTCTATAAACATGAGAATACGATATTGGGTTCTCATTCTCGTTATATTATCTGTGATTTCCCTTTTTGTGGGCGTCATTAATATTTCCGTGAATGACCTCTTTAATTTAACTGATGCGCAGAAACAGACAATTTTAATTAGTCGCATTCCAAGATTGATCACCATTTTAATTGCTGGCGCAAGCTTGGCGATAAGTGGTTTGATTATGCAAAAACTTAGTCAGAATCCGTTTGTATCGCCCACAACGGCAGGAACAATGGAGTCCGCACGCCTCGGGATCTTAATCGCAATTTTATTATTTGCCGGTGCATCACCAATTATTAAAATGGTGCTAGCTTTTGTGTTTGCGTTACTGGGCACGTTTGTCTTCATGAAGATTTTGAATCATATTCGTTATAAAGATGCGATTTTCGTGCCATTAATTGGTTTGATGTTTGGGGGAATTATTGGTTCTATTTCGACATTTATTGCTTATAAGTATGATCTTATTCAGAACCTTGCTTCATGGTTGATTGGCGATTTTTCGATGGTGATGGCGGGGCGTTATGAGCTGATCTACATCTCTATTCCTCTCATGATTATTGCCTATTTATATGCACATCAATTTTCCATCGCCGGCATGGGACAAGATTTTGCGAAGAACCTAGGTCTTAAATATCAGCAAATTGTGAATATTGGTTTAGCAATTGTGGCGATGATTACGGCATCTGTGATTTTAACAGTTGGAATGATTCCCTTTTTAGGGTTAATTGTGCCGAATATTGTCTCGCTTTATAAGGGGGATAATATTCGTGTAACGCTTCCTTTTACGGCGATTTTAGGAGCGGTAGTTGTTTTGGTCTGTGATATTGTGGGGCGTCTGGTGATTTATCCTTATGAAATTCCAATTAGTGTCATGATTGGGATTATCGGTAGTGCAATTTTTATTTGGTTGCTCTTTAAAAAGGCGGCAAGCGCATGAGTAACCGATTAAAATTATTAATATTAGTAGCGCTGACAATTGTGAGCGTATCGTTGTATCTCTTTTATCAATTGGGTTCTAACTGGGATTATGTATTGCCTCGCCGTGGTTACAAGGTTGCGGCAATGGTTGTTGCGGGTAGTGCCATTGCTTTTTCAACGGTGATCTTTCAAACAGTCACCCATAATCGAATTTTAACGCCGAGCATTATGGGGTTAGATTCCCTCTATCTTCTCGTACAGACATTATTGGTGTTTTTCTTGGGTGGAAAGAACTTTGCCATGATCGGCAATGAGTGGTTATTCTTGCTCTCGGTCGGTGTTTTGGTGTTGTTTTCAATAGGATTATTTAAGGGAGTCTTAGGAAAAGAAGGGCGCTCTGTGTATTTCCTATTGTTAATTGGGATTGTATTAGGCGCATTATTTCAGAGTTTAGCTACATTTATGCAGGTTTTGATCGATCCAAATGAGTTTATGATTGTTCAAGATAAGATGTTTGCGAGCTTTAATAATGTCCAAGTGAAACTACTTTGGTGGTCGGTAGGGATTTTAGCCGTCACATTTATAGGTTATATTCCTTATCTGAAATATCTTGATGTTTTATCGTTAGGACGAGATCAATCGCTCAATCTAGGTGTGTCATATCAGCATATAGTGATGGTGACATTGATTGTTGTTGCGATCTTTACGGCAGTATCGACCGCTTTAATAGGGCCGATAACCTTTTTAGGTCTATTGGTCGCGAATCTTGCCTATGAAGTATTTAAAACATATCGTCATTCCATTTTGTTGGTGGGCGCTGTGTTAGTGTCAATTATTGCCCTCTCTTTCGGGCAAGTATTAGTGGAAAGAGTATTTAGTTTCTCTACGACATTGAGTGTGATTATTAACTTTATCGGGGGAATCTACTTCATGTATTTATTATTGAGGGGGAGCAAATAATGGTTATTGTTGAAAATGTTTCCAAGCTCTTTGGTCAGAAAAAAGTAGTGGATGATGTTTCTATTACGATTCCAAAGAACAAGATTACCTCGCTGATCGGACCTAATGGTGCAGGGAAGAGCACATTATTAGGAATGATGAGTCGTTTATTAACACCAGATAGTGGCAAGGTGTCGATCGAGGGTCGTTTGATCGCCGATTGGAAACACGACGAATTGGCTAAGAAGATCTCGATTTTAAAGCAGGCAAATCATTTAAATTTACGTATTACGGTCAGAGAACTCGTAGCTTTTGGTCGCTTTCCTCATAGTAAAGGTCGCTTAACAACAGAAGATCATCGTTATATCGATGAAGCGATTGAGTATATGGGGTTATCAGAACTGCAAGATAAATATGTATCTGAATTAAGTGGTGGCCAACGACAATGTGCATTTATTGCGATGGTAGTTGCGCAAAATACTGAGATTATTTTCTTGGATGAGCCATTAAATAACCTTGATATGAAGCATTCTGTAGAAATTATGCAAGTGCTTCGTAAGTTAGTGGATGAGAAAAATAAAACAATTGTTATTGTCATCCATGATATTAATTTTGCATCATGTTACTCCGATCATATTATTTCTCTGAAGAAAGGTGCCTTGGTTCATGAAGGGGAAACAGAGAAGATTATCGATAGTAATATCTTACGTGATATTTATGATATGGAAATTCCTATCCAAATGATTGATGATCGCCGTATTTGTGTCTATTTCTCGTAGTTCATGAATATATAATAGATAGCCCTTATGATAAGTGATTTGAGAAAAGAGCATCATAAGGGGAAAAATAGATTGGGTAAATCCCTTTTTTTAAGGTATTCTAATGTGAATGATTCTCAGTTTAAAAAGTAACTGGGTATCAAATGAGTTTTTAATAATCGTGATATGTCTCTATTATCAAGAGGATATTAGGATCATGTCAGGGCTATTTAAGGTTTTAAGTCTTTAAATTAATGAGTTGTAAACTTGGTAAAATTATAAGGAGTTACCGATGAGAACAAAAATGTTTAAGAGAGTTGTGATTGCATCTGCATTAGCATTAGTTTTAGCAGCATGCGGCGATGAAAAGAAAGCAGTAGTTGAATCATCAGCGCCGGCAACAACTAATCCTGCAACAGAAACAACACAACCAGCTGCACCGAAGACAGTGACAATTAAACATGGTTCTGGTGAAACGGTTGTTCCTTTAAATGCCGATAAAGTAATCTCTTTTGACTTAGGAGCTATTGATACTTTAGAAGTGTTGGGGGTTGGTATTCAAGGACTTCCAAAGGCTAACTTACCTTCATATTTAGTAGAGTATAAAGGTGATAAGTACGGTGACTTCGGGAGTTTAAAAGAGCCAAACTTTGAAGCAATTCATGCGGCAAAACCAGAAGTGATCATTATCGCATTGCGTCAAGCCGCGATGTATGATCAATTTGCTGAGATTGCGCCAACCGTAAACTTATCATTAGATGAGCAAAACTACATTGAGTCAACGATCAATAATGTTCGTACAATTGGTAAGATGTTTGATAAAGAAGATGCTGCAGAAGCTGAAATTAAAGCGCTTCAAGATAAAGTTGCTAAAGTGCATGAGCAGACTTCTAATATGTCAGAAACAGCGCTTATTCTTCTTGTAAATGATGGGAAAATCAGTGCTTATGGTCCAGGCTCACGCTTTGGTATTATTCACGATGAGTTAGGATTTAAGCCGGCAGATAAAGGGATTCAAGTCTCTCGTCACGGCCAAACGGCATCTTTTGAATATGTGATGGATTTAAATCCTGACTATATCTTTGTGGTAGATCGTAGTGCCGTTGTCGGCAATAGCGAAACTTCAGCAAAACAAGTTGTTGAAAATGATTTAGTGAAGAATACTAATGCTTATAAAAACAACAAAATTATCTACTTAGATCCAAACGTTTGGTATCTTTCAGGCGGCGGCATTAAGTCAACAACCAAAATGGTTGACGATGTCCAAGATGCAATTAATCAGTAATTGTTAAATAGAATATTGGGTTAACGGGTATTCAATATATTTGATAGTGAAAATCTGAAGAGGTTATTAATCTTTTTTAATCTTCGTTGATCTATAAAGCGTAATTCATCGTGAGTTACGCTTTTTTATTGCTTGAGAAAAATATTGTGAGGAGAAATCTCTTTTTAAAGTGGGAGTATGATCGAGAGGAAGACATTCGATGCGGTATTTTTCATTGGTATAAATAGGTATTAGCGCTTTTCTCAAGTTCGTTTGAGTTTGAAAGGAAAGAGATAGGGAATGATTAATGTCGATAATGGTCACGAATAAAAAAATCCCGACATTGAATTGAAATCAGTGCCGGGATTTTTAATGTTTTATTAAATCGTTTTAAAGTTGATTAACGACGATTTTTGCTAGCTGCAATACGTAAGCGAAGTGCGTTTAATTTGATGAAACCACCAGCATCTTTTTGATCGTATGCACCGCCATCATCTTCAAATGTTGCGATATCTTCGTCAAATAGTGAATCATCTGATTTACGTCCCACAATAATCACGTTGCCTTTATAGAGTTTAACGCGAACAACACCGTTCACAAATTTTTGTGATTCATCGATCATTGTTTGAAGCATTTCACGCTCAGGGCTCCACCAGTATCCGTTATAGATAAGGCTTGCGTATTTTGGCATTAATTCATCTTTAAGATGCGCAACTTCGCGGTCTAAAGTGATTGATTCGATTGCACGATGTGCTTTAAGCATAATTGTTCCCGCTGGTGTTTCATAACAACCACGGGCTTTCATGCCTACATAGCGGTTTTCAACGATATCCACACGACCGATACCATTAGCGCCAGCGAGTTTATTGAGTTGCGCCATCACGTTTGCAGGAGATGTTTCAACGCCATCAATCGCAACGATATCACCTTTACGGTAAGTTAATTCAACATAAGTTGCCTTATCGGGTGCTTGTTCTGGTGAAACTGTCCAGCGCCACATGTCTGCTTCTGGTTCGCTCCATGGATCTTCTAATGATAAGCCTTCGTATGAAATGTGAAGAAGGTTTGCATCCATTGAGTAAGGTGATTTTTTACCACCACGGTCAATAGCGATGTTGTTTTTCTCTGCATAATCGAGAAGTTTTTCACGAGACATTAAGTCCCATTCACGCCAAGGAGCAATCACTTTTACGCCGGGTTTAAGCGCATAAGCGCCGAGTTCGAAACGGACTTGGTCGTTACCTTTACCTGTTGCGCCGTGTGAGATTGCGTCAGCACCTGTTTCATTTGCGATTTCGATTAAACGTTTCGCGATTAATGGACGCGCGATTGAAGTACCGAGAAGGTATTCGCCTTCGTAGATTGCATTTGCACGGAACATTGGAAAAATAAAGTCGCGCGCAAATTCTTCGCGTAGATCATCAATATAGATCTCTTTTACGCCGAGTGCTTGAGCTTTCTCGCGTGCTGGTTCAACTTCTTCCCCTTGACCGATATCTGCAGTAAATGTGACTACTTCGCAATTATACTCGTCTTGTAACCACTTAAGGATTACGGAAGTGTCTAACCCGCCTGAATATGCGAGGACCACTTTATTGATTTTTTCCATTACAGTCTCCTGTCGACTTTTGGTATGAAAGATTATTTTCTAAGTTCAAAGAGATCTTCCACTTCGGGAATACTCTCTTTATCGGTGATAAATAAGATTAGATGATCATTCTGTTCAATAAACATGGAGGGCTCAATCTTCATGACTTTTCCTCGGCGGATGAGTCCGGCAACCACAACATTTTCTGGCCAACGGATTCCTTCTAAGGATTTTCCAACGATTTTTGAGGTTTCGGCATTCCCGTGGGCAATAATCTCCATTGCTTCTGACTCGCCTGATCTAAGAGAGTATACCTGAACAATATCACCTTTTCTAATGTAAGTGAGCAGGGTGCTCAACGTAACTTGTTGTGGAGAGAAAGCGAGGTCAATATTTGACTCATCTTCGATCATTTCTAAGTAAGAAGAGCGATTAATGAGAGACATTGAAAATTTTGCACCTAAGCGTTTTGCGAGCATCGCCGACATGATATTGGTTTGATCATCATTGGTTAATGCGCAAAATAGATCTGTTTTTTCAATATTTTCTTCGAAGAGTAGGGCTTCATCGGTACAATCACCATGTAAAATCAGGCTTTTATTCAGTTTTGCAGCAAGATGATTAGCACGCTCGGCATTTGCCTCAATGAGCTTAACATGGGTAAATGATTCTAAAGCTTCAGCAAGTGAAGCGCCGATATTACCACCGCCGGCAATGGTAATACGTTTTGCTGAACGCTGTTTTGCTTGGAATTGCTCGATCACTTCTCGAGCATCAGAGCGAGCGCAGAGGAAGTAGACTTCATCATCTTCCTCTAAAATTGTATTCTCTTCAGGAATAAACTCCGTTCCTTCGCGGTATATCGCGACGTAATTAATATTTAAATGTCGAGTACGGCGTTTAATTTTGGCAAAACGGCGACCATATAGTTGAGAGTCTTTTTCAACGCCCATGGAAACAATAAGCGCTTCTCCTTTTGAGAAGCGAAGAACATCTAGAGCACCTGGTAATTCAATGATGTTTTTGATGTAGTTGGTGATCAATGTTTCAGGACTGATCACGACATCAATATGGAAGGTGGAATCGAGTTTGTTGCCAAAGAGGTCGCCATGACGCAGATAATCTTGTGAGCGAACTCGCGCAACTTTTAGTTTAATTCCAAAAACGGTATGAGCCACTTGGCAGGCGACGATATTTACCTCATCACTGGAGGTGACGGCAATAATGACATCCATGCTTTCAGCGCCAGCTTCTTTTAACATCACAGGAGAGGCAGCATTTCCACGAATAGTGCGAATATCATAGCGCTCTTTTAAAGCCGCTAATGGCTCATATTGATTATCAATAATCGTGATATCATTTTGTGCTTCTTTTGATAATACATGGGCGACCGTTGAGCCAACTTGTCCGGCGCCTAAAATCAGAATTTTCATTACTTCTATGGACCTTATTTATAACAGGGAAATCATACCGTAAATGCCGTTAAATTAGTACCTTTTTTCATAGCATTATGCTCTAGATATAAGATTTTAGGTGGGAAATATTTTAAAATGGACAAATTGATATCAAGCGGAAGCTATGGTACAATTTTTGCCTTAAATTCCCGGGTAAGTCTTTGCATTATCTCGCTAAATCAGTTGGATAATCCTTTGAACTTACTAATCTTTGATCATTCAATAGATAATGATTCCTCGTTAGGTGAGGTTCCTATATGGTCGGAAGCTGTTGCCCAGAAATGTCGAGAGACACCAATGGGTCAGCAGGAATAATCGAATTAAGGTTATTTCTAATACAGTGAGAATTTATATGGATTTATTTATCTCTATAAGTTCTAGCCATATAGTGCTAAAGTTTTTACGAAGGAGGGGCCTTAACTCGTATCTCGAGAGTTCTCGTTAAGGCGTCAGAAGTCACTTTTAAGATAGGAAGTCATTAAAAGTAATCTTCGAGAATCCGTTATTTTTGAAGCTAGCAAAATGCTAAAGATCGATAAAAGCTTTATTGAGAGAGTTTCTCCAAAGTGATTGATAAATGACTTTGTTGATGAGGTTTTGACTGACTTTTAGATTTTGGATATTAGGTTAATATAGTAGCTTTTAAAGAAAGTAGCGTCCTTCAAGCTGTAACTTCATTCTAATTTTGTGAGAGATCATTATCGATCACGCCAAGTCATAGGAGGATGCTTATGGTTCAACGTCAAGATGCAAAAAGACCACATGAGTTCGCAGAGGAAACCGTCGGATCTCTCATGGATTTCGATTTTATCTGTGTGCCAGAAACTTATACGGTGGGTGAGGCATTTAAGTATCTGAGGAAAAACGTTCACGGAAAAGCGAATATCCATTACAGCTATGTGATCGATCCTATGGGCGTATTGGTGGGTGTTCTCTCTTTGCGTGAATTATTGGGCGCTAATGAAGAGAGTATTCTGCACGATATTATGTCGCCAACCTCTTTGAAGCTTGATTACAATTTGGATCAGGAAAAAGCGGTCAAAATCTTCCAAGATTCAGACCTTGTCACACTTCCGGTGATCGATAGTAATGGTCGAATGATTGGGGTACTTCATGTTGATGAGATGATGGATGTTCTACAACAAGAAGCGACTGAAGATATTCATAAAATGGCATCGATTTCGGTGGATGACGATGAAGAAGTGAAAGGCTTGCTCGAATCATCGATGGCATGGCTTTATAAAAAGCGTATAGGTTGGTTAGTGATCTTAGTTTTTGTCAACTTACTTTCCGGCGCCGGCATTGCGAGTTATGAGGAATTACTAAATGATCATATTTATGTAGTATTTTTCTTGCCGCTATTGATTGCCAGTGGGGGAAATACCGGATCACAATCTACAACATTAGTGATACGGGCGATGGCGGTTGGTGATGTCACCATGCGAGATTGGGGTAAAGTCTTTGTGAAGGAAGCTTTTGTCTCCTTTGCCTTAGGATTAACAATGGCCGCGGCGATTGCCGTGATCGGTTATTATCGCGGCAGTGATTATGGCGCTGGAACTGAAACAGCGATTATTATTGCCTTATCGATGGTGATTGTGGTGATGTTTGGTGGGCTTCTGGGTGCCGTGATTCCTTTTGTCTTTAGACTCTTTAACTTGGATCCTGCGACCGCAAGTACGCCATTAATCACATCTATCTGTGATATTGCTGGTGTATTTATCTATTTGGGTATTGCGAGCATGTTCTTGCAGCTATAAAAGCGCCTAATTCAACATTATTGTTGTGATTTTGGAATCATATTTCTGCTATGATCGGTGAATCAAATCACCGATCATTTTTTTATTAAGGAAAAGGAGCGCGTATAGTGGGAATGGCAAAACAGTGGCAAAAGAACTTTATGGGTTATTTGACATGGAAAAACCTCTCCGTTTCACTACTTGGGTTTTCATCAGGATTGCCGATCTTAATGACACTCTCAACGCTCTCTTATTGGTTATCAAAATATGGTGTTGATAAAGAATCTATTGGTTTAGCATCATTATTGGGCTTGCCGTATCTTTTGAAATTCCTATGGGCACCATTTTTGGATCTGTTTCGTTTGCCTATTTTAGGAAAGCTAGGTCGACGAAAAGGATGGATTATCTTCTTTCAGGCAATCATTATGCTTGTTTTTTTCTCTTTAGCGATGATTGATCCGAAGGAAAATCCTTATTTGTTAGGGATTCTGATTTTTCTTTTATCATGTGCTTCGGCAAGCCAAGATATAGTGGTGGATGCGTATCGTATCGATGCATTAACGGAAGAAGAGCAAGCTTATGGTGCAAGTAGCTATTTCTTTATGTACCGCATGGCGATGTTATTAATGGGCGCCGGCGTTTTAGCATTATCAGATTATTTTTCTTGGACATTGATTTTTCAAGGTGTGGGGCTTTTAGTTGGCGCGATTTTGGTTTTAACGCTTTTTGTTCCAGAAACGGAATCCCTCACCGCAAAAGCAAATGAGAAAAAAGAGTATACCAATCCACTCAAGCGATTTATTGAGGGATTTGAGCAGTTTTTTAAACGGGATTATGCGCTACTCTTTCTATTATTAGTGGTTTGCTATAAGTTACCGGATGCGGTTTCTGGGGTAATGGTAACGCCTTTTTATAGCGAAATGGGCTATAGCGGTACACAAATCGGCGCCGTTTCAAAAATCTATGGACTTGTTGCAACATTAGTGGGCGCTTTTTTAGCTGCCGCAATTATCAATATTTTAGGGTTATATCGCAGCCTACTAATTTCGGCGATCTTAATTGGTGTTACCAATTTAGGTTATTTACTGATTATTGCAAAGCCCGATATTACGATGTTGATGGTCGCCATTAGCGCGGAAAATTTTATTTCAGGATTTTCTACAGCCCTGTTTATTATGTTTTTAGGATTGCTGTGTGATCGTAATGCATCAGCAACGCAATATGCCTTACTAAGTGCCTTTTCGGCGTTTGGTTTGCGCGTATTGGGCGGAGCTTCGGGATATTTAGCAACAGGATTGGGTTGGGAGAATTTCTTTATTGTGACTGCGGTGCTTTTTGTTCCGAGTTTAATTTTGATTGTGATCTTAAAATCCCAGATTCAAAAGTTAAAAGTAACGAGTTAACTGATGATAAATGAAGCGACATTTTTGCTGCCGTAGAACGTGAAAAAGCCATTAATCTGATATCAATATGGATGAGATTAATGGCTTTTGTGTATCTGATGTTTATAAAAGAGATTACAAGTAATTACAAATTACTTCTCAATTTCAAAGTCGGCAGTAATAAGGTTTTCAAGCGTTAAATTTAAAGTATCTCCGGCAGCGAGTTGTCCAACGCCTTCAGGTGTTCCAGTATAGATTAAATCACCTGCTGAAAGTCCATAAACGTGAGAGAGATAGCTAATGATCTCTGCAATGGTGTAGAGCATCATTTTCGAGTTGCCATCTTGTTTTAAAGTGCCGTTTTGTGTGAATGTAAATTGAATGTCTTTGGGATTCTCGATTTTATCAGCATTAATAAAGTCGCTGACAATCGCCGCTGCCGGGAATCCTTTACATTTTGTCCAAGGTTCCCCTTTTTTCTTAATAATATCTTGCAGATCACGAGCTGTCAGATCAAGTCCAACGCCGTAGCCACCAATGACAGCGAGAGCTTCATCTGAGGTCAGGTTGCGAGCATCTTTAGCAATATAAATCACTAATTCTGCTTCATAGTGCACAGAATTGGAAAATGCCGGCAATGTGATTGGGTCATCTTTTTGCGCTAGTGCTGAAGTAGGTTTTAGGAAAACAAGCGGTTCTGTCGGTGTTTCATTATTGAGTTCTTCAATATGCTTGGCATAGTTACGACCAATACAGAAGATGTTTTGAATAGGAAGCTGTTGATTTTCTAAAGTAATCGTTGGCTTAGACATAATTGATGCTCCTTTGTAAATGTGGTTAATTCTATTTATTCGTTATTTTTTAATTTTTTACAGCTTTTAAAAGTCTTTATCGATTCTAGTATAAAAGTCATAGGATTGCTTATCTTTACGATAATCTCACATAATTTTGGAAGAAAATTCTATGAAATATTGGGGTTATAGCGACTTCATTGAAGGTTCTTTTTAGAGGCACCAATAGATTGGATGTGGCACTAATTTGTTATAGATCTTTTTTTATTACAAAAATCTGACGAATTGGCTAAATAAGTGGCATTATAAAAAGAATCTCAATAATGCTGTGCCATAATAGTTCATCCATGAAATGAGGTGGTTATGATTAAAAGTAGTATATTAAATAGTAGTATTCATCGAGTATTAGCAACGCTTGGACACACAGATCAAATCGTGATTGCAGATGCTGGTTTGCCCATCCCTCAAAGTACCGAGCGAATTGATTTGGCGCTTATTGCCGGCGTACCAAGTTTTATCGACACTTTAAAAGCGATTTTGCCAGTAATGCAAGTTGAAAAGGTTATTTTAGCAGCAGAGATCAGAGCTGAAAATTCAGTGCTTCATGAAGAATTATTACAATTAATCACTTATTATTCTGAGCTTGATTCAAATAGAAAGCCGATTGAAATGATCTATGTGCCGCATGAGGCATTTAAAGCACAGACGCGACTTGATTCCTGTAAAGCAGTGATTCGCACCGGAGAATGTTCGCCTTATGCCAATATCATTTTAGAATCTGGCGTGGTGTTTTAAATATGACAGAACGTTATTTAAGTATTCAAGGGGTAAGTAAATCTTTCCCAGGAGTGAAGGCGCTTGATAAAGTCAGCCTGAATGTTTATGCCGGCAAAGTGATGGCATTATTGGGTGAAAATGGTGCGGGAAAATCTACTTTAATGAAAGTATTGACCGGTATTTATAGTAAGGATGAAGGGGAAATTGAGTATTTTGGGGAAAAGATCGCCTTTAAAAATCCTCGAGATTCTCAAATTGCCGGGATTGGTATTATTCATCAAGAGTTAAATCTGATTCCTGAACTCTCGATTGCTGAGAATATCTTTCTAGGGCGCGAATTTACCAATCGTTTAGGCTGCATTAATTGGCAGAAAATGCATGAGGAAGCGGCGCGTTTACTAAAAAGACTCAATATTCCTTATAGTACGCAGACACTTTTAGGCGATCTCTCGATTGGCGGTCAGCAGATGGTTGAGATTGTGAAAGTTCTCAGTTATGAAACAAAAGTGATCATTATGGATGAGCCGACCGATGCTTTAACAGATACCGAAACGACAGCATTGTTTAAAGTGATTCGGGAGCTCAAAGAGGATGGTGTCGGAATTGTTTATATTTCTCATCGATTAAAAGAGATTTTTGAAATTTGCGATGATGTAACTGTGATTCGTGATGGGCAATTTGTCGCAGAAAAATCTGTCAGAGAATTGACGGAAGATAAGCTCATTGAACTGATGGTTGGGCGCAAGCTGGAAGATCAATATCCTCGTTTAGCGCAGGAAGTCGGTGAAACAATATTAAACGTGCAGGATCTACATGGCGCGGGTGTCAATGGTGTCAGTTTTTCTCTGAGAAAAGGAGAAATTCTCGGTATTGCCGGATTGATGGGTTCTGGTCGAACAGAATTGATGAAAGCGATTTACGGCGCAAATAGTAAAAAGGGTGGTCGTTTAGAACTAGAAGGAAAAACGATCACGATTCGCTCAGCCACTGATGCGCTAAAGCAGGGAATTGTCTATATTTCAGAAGATCGTAAGCGCGATGGTTTAGTATTATCAATGACGGTTAAAGAAAATATGACGTTACGTTCTCTCGATTTTTTCATAGGGAAAGCGAATAACCTGCGTTTAAAACAGGAGATCTTGGCGGTTAAAGAATATGTGGATGCTTTTAAT